>Ga0265295_1000586_pt1 | contig 71969 bp, 63 predicted proteins | sample Munlansysbiofilm_FD_192503 | JGI IMG/M metagenome (GOLD analysis project Ga0265295, IMG submission 192503) | Leachate microbial communities from a municipal landfill in Southern Ontario, Canada - Methane capture system biofilm | ecosystem: Engineered > Solid waste > Landfill > Unclassified ...
CTCTTCGGGGAAGATGCGGATGCCGGGAAGAACGGACAAGGCCCAGCGCTTGTTGGTGGCCATGCCGAACAGCGTCACTCGGATGCCCTCCAGGGCTTCGGTGACGGGCAGGGTCACCGGGTAAAGGGTGCCTTCTGGGAGATGATCCGGGAATTCCCCCGACGGCTGGGCGATTGTCATCTGCCGGCCCCAACGGAGAAACTGGGCCGGGTTGATCTTGAAGGCAGGCGACCAGAAATAGACAGGCGTGTTCAGCAGCTCCGGGGAGATCGCCCGGGGCAGGTTGACGATGCGGACCAGATCCGCCAGGCAGGACAGTTCCAGGCCTTCCATGCGCACCTTCATCCGCCAGAAGGGAAGGTAATGAAGGGGCGCAGGGCCGTCGGCCAGGCAGGCAAAGGGGATTCTCTCCAGTACGGCTCGCCGGCATTGCCAGAGGGAGCCGCAGTTCCGGCAGACAAGGACCAGGGAATCCTTTTCACCCTGCAAATCCCAGCCGCAGGAGGGGCAGAGGGTCGAGACAAAAGAGACATTCCAGGGGGAAATTTCCGGGGCGCTCTCGATGGCCAACGGGTCCAGGGCTGACGCGGCGGGGACGGCCCGCTTCAGCAGGGCGTCATAAAGGCGGCCGTCCCGGAAATAAAAAGGGGCGTAAATCCGGCTCACCGTCTCCCCGACAAAGGCCCGCGGGGCCGCGGCATTTCCGTCCTGAGCCGCCAGCAGAGGCAGAAAATCCCGGATCGTCCGGTCGGAGGAAAGAAATCGGCCCGAAACCCGGGAGGTGACAAACTGAAGCTTGATCGCCTGCGGCCGGAGGCCGAGCGATGGTGGAAGCCCCTTGTGCCGAAGGGACAGGAAACTGGCATCGGTAAAGCGCGCGGCGATGCCGGCGGGCTGGAAGAGGAAGGTGAGCCCTTTCAGGCGCCAGTAGGGTATAAAGTGCACCCGTTCCGAAATTCCTTGGGCGGTCGGCAGGAGGTACCGGAACGAATCCTCCGCCACGAGATACACCCGGGTCCGGCAGAAGGGGCAGGTAACCAGCCGGTCCGTTTCTTCCAGGGAGATCGGCCCGCCGCACTGAGGGCAGGAATATTCAACGGACCAATTAGAGGCGCTCACCGCACCGATGGCAGAAAACTGAAGAGGAGTCGTTGGCCGCCCCGCATCTGCCGCACGTCCGGGATGCCGGAATCGATGCGGCGGCGCCGCAGGCGGAGCAGAATTTCGCCCCTTCAGGCAGGGCGGTGCCGCAGGCGGAACAGACACGCCTTGCCGCGAGGGAGCTTCCGCAGTGCGGACAGAACCTGGCTTCCGGAGGGAAGGGCCTTCTGCAGACCGGACAGCTTCCCGCCGCGGCGGAATCCGGAGGAGACGGGGAGCCAGAGTGAGCCGTCCGGAAAGACTCTGCGAACAGGCCGGGCATCATCAGCCCGATGCCCATGCCCAGTCCGGCTCCGGCCTCGCCCTGTGATGAGGAGGCATTTTCCATGGCCATGGCCGCTTTCATCTTCACGAGGGAATTGAGATCCCCGAAAACGCCGAGGCGGCTTTTGTCGTCAATGGCTTTCTGCACGTCGGGAGGTGGGGTGATGGCGTTGATGTAAAGCTCTTCAAGCTCCAGGCCGAAGCGGGAGAACTCGCCCTCGAGCAGGATCCGCAAAGCCCCGGACATCTCCGAATAGCGGGCGGGAAGATTGAAGATCGTGTCGATGTTCTCGCCCATGTAGTCGTTAAAAAAGGATACGATGACGGAGTTCAGGTATTCCGCGATCGCCTCCGTCGTGTATATGCCCTGGGTGCCGACCAGCTCGTTGATGAAAAGAAGGGGGCTCAGAACCCGGATGTTGAACATGCCGAAGGCGCGCAGACGGATAAGGCCCAGTTCGGCATCCCGGAAAGCCGCCGGATCGCGTGTTCCCCATTTCAAATTTGGGAAGACCTTTTTGCTGACAAAGAAAACCTCGGCCCGCAGAGGGCTCCTCATTCCCCATGGGATGCTCAGGATTTTCGTCAGGATGGGCAGGTTCGCCGTTTTCAGGGTATGCCGCCCCGGACCGAGGACGTCGCAGGCCCTGCCGTTGTAAAAGAAGACGGCCGCCTGGCTTTCCCTGACGGTCAACTGCGCGCCCCACTTGATTTCCCCCGAGCCCGCCTCGGGAATCCGGTGGACGAGTTCTCTGCCGGATTCATCAAACCATTCCAGCACTTCCAGAAATATAAGATTGTCCGTTCCCATGCAAGGAGTCCTTTATAAGAGGTGTTTTGAGAATTGCAGGAATCCTGTTTTGCATTAAATGTGCCCCTATATTGTCGTTTGATCTTTGGGCAGGGATAAGGTAAAGGGCCGAAGAATATTTCCCTGAAAGGGGGTGGCTTGGTGTGGATAACTCGGAGACGAAGGGTGGCCGCGATACGACGGATCTGACCCTTTTCGTGCGCACATCGGATGAGGAGATCGTCCGATGGAACCGGCAGCGGATCGTCGATGCCCTGATCCGGGAAACGGACATCGATGGTGGAACGGCGGAGGCGGTGAGCCGCGAAGTGGAGAAGCAGCTCATGAATTCCGGGATCAGCCTGCTCACCTCAACACTCATCCGCGAAATGGTGGACGCAAAACTGATCGAGCGGGGGCTGGAGCACGCCCGGGGGAAGCATGCCCGCCTGGGGTTTCCCCTTTATGACGTCGGCCGGCTGATTCTCCATCCCCACCGGGGAAACGCCAACCTTCCCCACAATCCGGAGGCGACCAATCTGATCCTGGCGGAAGGGATCAAGCGGGCCTACGGTCTTCATGAGGTGTTTTCACGGGACGTGGGTGACGCCCATGCGGCGGGGGATCTCCACATCCATTCCCTGGGCTATATTGACCGTCCCTACAGCATCTGTTCATCTCTGGAGTACGTCAAGAAATTCGGAATGGATCTGCCACACTCCGTCAATGTCGCCGGCCCCGCGCGCCACGGAGATGTGCTTCTGGCCCACATGGTGCGCTACGCGGCGATTCTGCAGGGCCATTTTTCCGGCGTCGTGGCCTGGCACGGGGTGAATTTCTTCTTCGCCCCTTATCTGGTGGGGATGACGGAGGAAGCGATCCGGCAGCTCGCCCAGATGTTCGTTTACGAATTTGCCCAGCTGGCTTCGGCGACAGGGGGGCAATCCATCTTCACCGACATCCATCTCTCCTGGGAAGTTCCGGAGTATCTTGCCGATGCGCCGGCCCTGGGGCCGGGGGGGAAAAGGACCGGGAAATGCTACGGAGACTATCTTCCCGAAGCGCAACGCTTCCTGTGGTCCCTGTGCGATGTCTTCCGGGAGGGGGATGCCGCCGGCCAGCCCTTCGTTTTTCCGCGGCCCATCGTCCATCTTTCGGAGGCCTTTTTCCAGACTCCCGGATTCCGCGACTTTCTCGAACATCTCTGTGAAACGGCTGCCGACAAAGGAAGCCCCTTTCTCGTCTTTGACCGGGGTGGCCTCCTGAGGCTTTCGGAGTGCGGCTCTCTTCCGCTGGGGCGATCCCCCTCTTATTCGGACGATGTGGAGCATCCGGAACGGATGCGGAACGCCTCCATGCAGAACATCTCTCTGAATCTGCCCCGGCTGGGATACCGGGCCGAGGGGGATAACCGCAGTCTTTTGAAAATGCTGTCAGCCCAGCTGGAGCTGGCCGTCAAGGCTCACCTCCAGAAGAAAGCCTTTATCGAGGAGCTGCTGAGCCACGGGGATTCCGGCCCATTGTCCCTGATGACCATGAACCGGGACGGTCATCCCTATCTGCGTCCCGATCGGATGGCTTATCTCGTGGGCATGGTGGGGCTCAATGAACTGGTTCGGATCTCGTGCGGAAAGCACCTTCACGAGTCCGCCGCCGCCTTGAAGCTGGGGCTGAAAATCGTCGGGCACATGAAGAAGGAGATCGACCGATTGAGCCGGAAACACAGCCTGAGGCTGATCCTGGAGCAGTCCCCCGCGGAGACAACCGCCTATCGGTTTGCCCGCCTGGATCTCCGTTACTTCTCTCCCCTGGCGGGCCGACACATTCGCGGCGATGTGGTCCGGGGGGGGCTGTATTATACCAATTCCACCCATCTCGATGTTTCAGCGAAGGTGCGGCCCCTGGAGCGCGTCCGCCAGGAGGGACTCTTTCATTCCTTTCTCGAAGGCTCGGCGCTGACCAACCTGAGGCTGGAGGAGGGAAGGCCTTCGAAAGAGGACCTGGCCTCCTTTATCGGGCAGGTGTTTTTTGAAACCCGGAGTGCCGGGGTGGTGTTCTCTTCGGAGTTCACAACGTGCCCCGACTGCCGGCGGACGGTGCGGGGACTCCGGGATGTCTGCCCCTGCTGCGAAGGAACAGCCGTCCGGAGCCTGGCCCGGATTACGCGGTATTACAGCCACATCTCCGGGTGGAACAAGGGAAAACTGGCGGAATTGAAGGACTGCTATCGCTGCAGTTCGGGCTTTTGAAGGTGAGGCCGGCACGCATCAGCCCATCAAGAGGATCACGGGAGCAGGGATCACCGCATTTCAGGAAAAAGGGACGGATGACGGGAAGCCCCGTTGAAATGATCGGCCCCTGATGCGGCAAATGGGAACCGGGAGACAGGCTATGCCGACATGGCTGATCATTACCTTTACGATTTTGGGGACGGCGGCCGTCCTGAAGCTGGTGCACGCCCTTGCCATCGTCGCTGTCCATCCGGTCACCCAGGGGGCCATGTATGTGTCGACGGCGCGGGTAAAGATCCGCAGGGCCCTTGATGCCGTGTCCATGAAGCCCGGCGAGCTTTTTGTCGATCTCGGCTGTGGAGACGGCAGAACTCTGAGGGAGGCCAGGAGGCGCTACGGGGTGATCTGCCACGGATACGAAATCAATCCCCTGGCCTTTTTCAAGGCGACGGCCTTAACGACAGGAAGAAAAGGAATCAGCATATTCTACCGCAATTTCTGGAAAGTCGATCTCGGGAAGGCGGATGTCGTTTCCTGTTACCTCTTCCCCGATGTGATGCCGCGTCTGGAGAAAAAGCTTGCCGGGGAACTGGCCCACGGGTCAAGGGTCATTTCCTTTAATTTCCCCATTCCGGGATGGAAACCCCTGTCCGTTCTCCACGCCGACTCCAAGCTCCACAACGATCCGATTTATCTCTACCGGATTCCCGACTCCCTTCCCGGCGGGCGTTCAGCAGGGGGTGAACCCCCTCGTGAATGAATTTCAGGGGCGCAAAGACATCCGCATGATGAGGGATCAGAATAAAGAGAGGTGAAACCGATGGGAACGGCAGTCATCTTCTTAACGTTGCTATTAACAGAAGCTTCGGCACGCATCGGGATGTGGAACCCGTCCGCCTTTCCACATCAGCCGGACCGTGTCATGAATCCGCCGTTCCTCCGTAAGATGTGGAAACGTATCGGTGTCGTCAGCAGTGCCGCCGTCATTTTTTCTCCCGCTTTCTGGCCGGCTGCGGAGGCAAAAGACTGGGCCGTCACGGCATACGGGGCAGTACAGGCGCACAGCTTGCTTCACGAAATGTTCTACGATCCGGACTTCGACAGCAGCTACAAATTCGTGGCCGTTGCCCTCAACAGGAAAATCGGCTCCATGGGGGAGCATCTGGATTTTGAAGGGGAGGCTCAGGTCGTCAAGCACTTCGGAGGGCAGCACCATCTTGAATTCAACGGTCTTCTCATCGCCCGATGGAACAGGTTCCCCTGGGATCGCCATCTCGACACGAGCCTGGCCGTGGGGGAAGGGCTTTCTCTGGCGACGGAGACACCGGAAATTGAGGCATTGCGCCATGAGAAGACCTCGGCGTTCCTGAATTATCTCCTGATTGAGGTTTCCCTTGGCCTGCCCGATCTGCCCAGCTGGAGCCTGGTATGGCGCATTCATCACCGTTCGGGGGTATTCGGCCTTTTTCACGGCGTCCATGGCGCTTCCAATGCCATGGGCGCAGGGGTGAGCTATCATTTTTGAAAGGCTCTCGAGGACTTTCTCCCTCCCGTTTCATCTTGACTTGATCCATTGCATGAAACGTGCATGGAAGTTATCGAAGGCTATGAAATCATACGGCTCCTCCGACAGCGGGAACAAGGGCTCCCGCAACGGCAAAAGGCCGGCATCGTCCCGCCGCCCCGATCAAGAGGATGACCACGGGGGAAGGCATCGTCATGGTCCTTTGTGCGCCATGCATTTCATCGGATTCGACAGAAAACACCGATAACGTTTGATAAGCCACTCTTTATGGAGGATAAATCATCATGGAGACACAGCCCCTCGAGGCAAACGTGATTTCTACGGACGACGTGGTCAAGATTCTCTGCAGCTCCGTGCAGTCGGTCCTTTCCAGTACGACAAGAAGCGCCGTTTCCATCTCGCCCATGGTCAAGGAGCTTGAAAACACCTGCCTGAAGCCTGACATCGGCTGTTTTGTCCTGTTCCAGGGCGACTTTTCCGGGTTGATCATCATCAATTTTACCAGGGAGGCCGCCTTGGAGATCTACCGGAATTACATGATCGGAATGGGCATGCCGGAAGATGACCTGGCGCGGAACCATACCACCGATGAAGTGGCCAGCAGTCTTGGAGAGTTGCTGAATCAATGCGTCGGAAAATTCCGATTCGACCTGGAGGGCAGAACGGGCATTTTTGTGAATCAAAATCAGCCGAAAATGCTGGTGGTCAACGAATCGGTCCAGATCGCCATTGAAATGGGAATCGAGAGACAGCAGCTGCGGCAGATTTCCTTCAAAACGGTCAACGGCAACCGCTTTTACCTTGAGGTAGCCTTGCCGGAAATCAAGTTCTATTCCCTTTTTGACTTTCAGAAAGCGGAGATTCCCAACATCGAAGAGATGCTGGCCCATGGACCAGGCGGCTCGTAACCGGTTTGTTCTCGATGCGGGAGCCTGTCATTGTTCGAAAATAAACGGGGAAAACAATCGCAGGGAAGGAGGGGTTCATGACGGGGATCATTGTGGCATTGGATGGCATGACCTTCAATGCGGCAAGGGAGGGGGGAGCCCTTTTCACCCTTTCTCAGGCGCGCGAAAAGGGGATGATCTGGGGCATCAAGATCAATGACATGCTTTACAGCGGCGACGTGGCGAAAATCATGTCGTCCCTGAGAGATGAATTCAAGCTGGGGGTCATGGTGGATGTCAAGCTTCATGACATACCATCGACCATGGAGAACAGCATTTCAAAACTCGTCAACTCGGGAGCGAACATCGTCACCATTCACTGCTCATCAAACTACCGACCGAAAAATACGGGGCTTTTGAAGTACATTGCCGGAGTTACGGCTCTTACCTCCTTCACCAACCTGGAAATCAAATGGATTTATGACAAGGCCCATGAGGAAATTGTACGGGCCTTCTCGGACATCGCCCTGATGAACAACTACGAGTACATCGTGGGGTCCGTGAAGGACATGACATTGATCCAGGATAATCCATTGAAGAAGATCTGCACGGGAGTCCGGCCGGCCTGGTACAAGGAACGGCATGACCAGGTCCGGATATCCTCCATCCGGGAAGCGCTCCGCCTCGATGCCGATTATATTGTCATCGGTCGTCCCATCACGACGGCTGAAAATCTGATGGACGCCATAACTCGGATTTACAAAGAACTGCAGTAGCGCAGAACGGTCCGTGTCCCAATCAGGGCGGCGGACCGTTCTCTTCTGTCGAACCCTTTAAACATTCAGTATTTGCCGGCGGTCATCTGGTCCGCCAGTGTCACCCAGCCTCCGCCCATGGCCTTGTAGATGTCGACCAGCGAGGTGAGCAGCGCCGTGCGATACAGAGCGTAATTGAGCTCTGCGGGGAATAACTGCTCCTGCGCCTGGAGGACGGTGGAATAAGGGACGTAGCCCCCATCGTACTGCAGTTGGGCCAGACGGGTATATTCCATGGCCGCATCGACCAGCCGCTTCTGGGTCTGGAGGCGTTCGATGGCCTTGGTGCGGGCGACCAGGGCGTTTTCCACGTCGGAAAAGGCATTCTGGATGGACGCCTGGTAGGAAAGAAGCGCCGCCTCGCGGGCCGCCTCGGCCTGCTTCACCTGGCCGTAGATGGCCCCGGCGGTGAAGATCGGACCGGTGATGGAACCCCCGTAGCTCCAGGTGCGGGCCGGACCTTTGAAAAGGTCGGATAGATCGGCGCTGGCCAGCCCATATCCCCCTGTGAGAGAAAGAGCGGGAAAATAAAGTGCTTTGGCTGCACCGATCTGCGCGTTTGCTGCAATCAGGCTCTGCTCGGACTGCCGGAGATCGGGGCGGCGTTCCAGGAGCTGCGACGGCAGACCGGCCGGCACGGAGGGTGGGGTAAGTTCGTCCAACGGACGGCCGCGGACGATCGGCCCCGGATTGCGCCCGAGAAGAACGGACAGGGCATGCTCCGTTGACGCGATCTGTGCCTCGATCTCCGGGATGGCCGCTGCGGCGGTTTCGTACCGGGTGCGCGATTGTTCCACCGTCATCAGGGAGACCTGCCCGTATTGAAACTGGAGTTCAAAAAGACGAACGGAATCGCCATAGGATTTCAAATTCCGGCGGGCGATAGCCAACTGCTCATCGAGGCCGCAGAGCTGCAGATAATGGGTTGCCACCAGGGTGACCAGGGACAGCACGGCACCGCGGCGCGCCTCCTCTGTGGCAAACAGCTCCGCCCGGGCCGCTTCCGATGCCCGCCGCAGGCGTCCCCACAGATCCAGTTCCCAGGTTGCTCCAGCCAGCACGGAATACGCACGGTAGGGATTGTCGACAGAGGAGGGCACCGGCGAATTGTTTCGCTCGCTGGCCCGCTCGCGGGCCGCACTGCCGCTGTAGTTGAGCCAGGGAAACAGCGCCGCCCGGGTCTGCGTGAGGACCGCGGCGGCCTGTTCGACGCGGGCTGCGGCAATCCGGACATCCCTGTTGCCGGCAAGGGCCTCGGAGATCAGGCCGTTCAGCACGGGATCGCCAAACTGTCTCCACCAGGCCGTATCGGCGGTTTCCTGCACCTCTGCAACTCCGTAGCGGTAAGCCCCGGGGGCCGGGACGACCGGTTTCGAATAGTCGGGGCCGACCATGCAGCCCGACAGTAGAATCATGCAGAAGAGAAGGGCGATGCGGCGCATGTCAGGCCTCCTCGATCCGCCCGGAAGGCGTCGGATCCGACGGGGAGCCGGGGCTGTTCGTTTCTGCGGGCGGCGGGACGTTCTTCACCTTCGGGCGCCTTTCATTGAGCCGCTCGAAGAGGTAAAAGAACAAGGGGACATAGAGCATGGCCAGGGTCGTTTCGCCGATCATTCCTCCGATAATGCCGGTGCCGATGGAATGGCGCGCATTGGCCCCGGCGCCCGTGGCGAAGGCCAGAGGGAGGACGCCGAAAATGAAGGCCAGCGAAGTCATGAGAATGGGGCGCAGCCTTTCTTCACCGGCCCGGATGGTCGCCTCCATGATGGACAGGCCCTGCCTGCGGAGTTCCACGGCGAAGGTGACCCGGAGGACGGCATTTTTCGCCCCCAGGCCGATGAGCACCAGCATGCCGATCTGAAAATAGACGTCGTTGTGCAGTCCGCGCAGCCAGTTGAAGATCAGCGCGCCGAGGATGCCGAAGGGAACCGCCGTCATGACGGAACCGGGCAGGGTCCAGGATTCGAACTGGGCGGACAGAACCAGAAAGACGATCATGAGCCCGAAGACAAAGGCGGCGGCGGAGGCGCTTCCCGATTTCTTCTCCTCAAAGGCCATCCCGGACCAGGAAAAACCGTACCCTGCAGGAAGGACCTTGAGCGCCGCCTCCTCCATGGCGCCAATGGCCTCGCCGGAGCTGTAGCCCGGGGCGGCGTTGCCAGTCACCTGGGCCGCCGGAAACCCGTTGAAGCGGGGGACAAGATCGGGACCGCTGACATAGGAGGTAGTCACCAGGGCGGAAAGGGGAATCATCTCCCCGCTCCGGGACCTCACATAGAGCCTCTTGATGTCGGAAGGGTCCTGGCGGAATTTCGCATCGGACTGGAGAATGACGTTCCAGATCCTGCTGCACTGGTTGTACTGGCTGACCATGATGGAGCCGAACTGCGCCTGGAGAGCACTGTAGACGTCCTGGACCGGTACGCCCAGGAGGTTGGCCTTTTCGCGGTCGACATCGACCTTCAGCTTCTGCGATGACGCCTTGAAGGTGGTGTTCAGATCCGTCAGCTCCGGTCTCCTGCGGGCCTGCGCCAGAAACTGCTGTGTCAGTTCATGGAGATTGGCCGACGTGCCGGAGCCCTTGTCCTGGATCCAGAACTCGAAGCCGCCCGTGGTGCCGATTCCCGGAATGGCCGGCGGAGCGATGGGGATGACTCTCCCTGTGGCAATGGCGCCCGCCTGCGCAGCGACAGATTTCAAAACTGCGCGGGCATTTTCCTTCATCGCCGTTTTCATGGAGTCATAGCGCTTTTTAAAGTCCGTGAGAGTGACGAAAAAAGTGGCGGTATTCGTCTTGTATTGACCGTCAATGAGACTGTAGCCGCTGATGGCGACACGGTTCAATACCCCGGATTCCTTTGCGAAGATCCTGTCAAGCTGATCGGCGGCCGCAACGGTTCGATTCAGGTTGGCTGCATCCGGCATGATCAGGGCCGCCATGACGTATCCCTGATCCTCGTTGGGAACGAAGCTGGTGGGGATGGTCAGGAACAGATGGACCAGGCTCCAGAGAAAAAAGGCAAGCAGCACAAAAGCCGGGACCATCCGCTTGATGATCAGGGTGACGGCATGGCCGAAGGCCAGGGTAATCCGGTCGATCCGGCGGTTGAACCAGGCGAAGAAACCGCGCTGAGGCTTTTCCTCGTGCCGAAGCAGCACGACGCACATGGCCGGTGTCAGGGTGAGGGCCACGAAGCCGGAAAGGGCCACGGAAATGACGATGGTTATGGCGAACTGCTGATAAAGCTGCCCGGTCGTGCCGGGAAGAAAGGCCGCCGGGATGAAGACCGAGGCCATCACGAGGACCACCGCCACCAGGGACGTCCCGATCTCCTCCATGGCCCGGATCGTGGCTTCCCGGGGCGGCAGGTTGTTTTTCGTCATGTTGCGTTCGACATTCTCCACGACCACGATGGCGTCGTCGACAACCATGCCGATGGCGAGAACGATTCCGAAGAGGGTCAGGAGGTTGATCGAGAAATTCAGGGCCAGCATCCCGGCAAAGGTCCCGATCAGGGCCACAAAGATGGCCACCGCGCAGATCAGCGTTGAGCGCAGGCTCTGCAGAAACAGGTACACAATCAGGACGACCAGCAGGATCGCCTCAAGGAGCGTGTGGAGCACCTCCTTGATGGAAAGTCGAACGAAGTCGGTGGTGTCCAGGGCGATGAGGCATTCGATGCCCTCCGGCATGGTCCCCTTCATTTCCTCCAGGGTTTTTCGCACTTCCTTGGAAACCTGCAACCCGTTGGAGCCGGGCTGCTGATAAACGGCGATGAAGGCCGCCGGCATGCCGTTGAGGCGGTTTTCGGAGATGTACTGCTTCCGGCCCACCTCGACGCGGGCGATATCCTTGAGGCGGACGATGGCGCTGCCGTCCTGGCCGGCCCTGAGGATGATGTCTCCATATTGGGAAGGCAGGACGAACTGGGGCTGGGTCACCACGGGGAAGGTTTGATGGACTTCACCTTCCGTGGGCTGCTGGCCGATCTGGCCTGCGCCGAAGAGGGCGTTCTGGTGGGCGACGGCCTGCTGGACGTCGGAGGTCGTAATCCCCAGGGAAGCCATCCGGTCCGGGTTCATCCAGATGCGCATGGCCTGGTCCGCGACTCCGAAGAACGTCGCCTGGCCGGCCCCGTTGATCCGCTTGACGGCGTCGAGGACATAGACGTTGGCGAAATTGTCCACGTATTCGGGGCTGTAGCGGCCGTCCTGGTTGTAGAGGGCGAGGATCATCAGGATATTTGCCGATTTCTTCTGTACCGACACCCCGTTTTGCAGAACCGCGTCGGGCAGCTGCGGCGAGGCCATGCTTACCCGGTTCTGCACCTGGACCTGGGCGATGTCCGGGTCCGTGTCGAGGCTGAAGTAAACGGTGATCGTCAACTGGCCCGAACTGGAGCTTGTTGACGTCATGTAGAGCATGTTGTCCACGCCGTTGATCTGAGCCTCTATGGGAGCGGCGACGGCGTCGGAGACGGTTTTTGAGTCGGCGCCGGGATAGTATGCCGTGACCGTGACCTGCACCGGGGAAATGGAGGGATACTGGGCTACGGGGAGGTTTTTCAGGGAAACCAGACCGGTGATGACGATAATCAGGGAGATGACGGTGGCGAAGATTGGCCGTTCAATGAAAAACCTGGAGAACATAGGCCGGGCCCCTTCTTAGGATTTATCCGGGGAAGCGGGATTCCGGGAGCTGTCCGCCGCCGGTTCTGACTCTCCGGGATTCAAAGAGGGCACCCCGGTGAAGGGCTTGATCCGAACCTTGAGATCCGGCTGCAGCGACAATCCCCCTTCGACCACGACGCGTTCCCCGGCCCTCAATCCCTCAGTGATGAACCAGTTGTTTCCATGCCATTCCCCCACACTGACGGGACGGAACCGGACCGAGTCGTCGGGCTGGAGGACCCAGACAAAATGTCCCTTGGCGCCCGTCTGTACGGACTGCTGGGGGACGAGGATCGCCCCGGGCCGGGTGATGCCCTTCAGGCGCACGCGCACATACTGGTTGGGGCGGAGGACGCCCTCCGGGTTCTGAACGCTTGAACGGATCAGAAAGGTGCCCGTCTTGGTGTTGTACATGGGATCGGCAAAGGTGATCCGTCCCTTGTGGGGGAAGACCGTTCCGTCAACAAGGAGAATCTCAATCTCGTAGCTGTTGTTGGCAGGAGCTTTCAAGAAGCCTTTCGCCATTTCGTTCTGCAATTTCTGCATCTCGTTTTCCGAGAGGCTGAAGTTTACCCAGATCGGAGAAAGGGCCATGACGGTGGCCAGGTGATTGTTCCCCATGCTGATATAGGCGCCGTCCTGCTGCAGTGCCGCGGTGGTGATGCCGTTGATGGGGGAGGAAATCCTGCAGTAGGAAAGATTGAGCATCGCCGTTTCGACCTGGGCTTTTGCCTGCTCTACGGCCGCAGAGGCGGAATGCGCACTTCCTGTTGCGTCATCGAGATCCCGCTGCGAAAGGGCGTTGAGTGAGGTGAGCGGTTTGACGCGGGCAAGATTGGATTGGGCGACGTTCAGCGCCGCCTCCTGCCTGGCGAGGGCGGCCTTTGCCTGGTCGAGCTGGGCCTGAAAAGGCTTGGGGTCCATTTCGAAGAGGATCTGCCCTGCTTTGACCAATGCGCCTTCCCTGTAGACCCTTCTGTTGAGAAAGCCATTGATCCGGGCCCGGATTTCAACCTGATGCGAACTCTGGGCCTGGGCGACGAATTCGAAGACCACAGGGGTATCGCGCGGTTCAATTGAAATGACGGAAACTTCCGGTGCGGGGCGGGGCGGAGCCTGATCTTTCTTCCCGCATCCGGTCATCAGCGGAAAAAGGGCGAGTAAAACGAGCGTCCAGACCGGCATCCGGGGCTCAATAGAGAGAAGGCGGGAGGAAAAGGGCTTCAAATCGATCATGGACAGTTCCTTGTGCCGTTGAGATGGATCGTTGTGGATTCTGCGTCGACGCGCTTCAAGAGGAACGGATGCTCGGAATATCAAAAGGGCTCAGGCGGTCCTGCTTCCGGAATCGGGGAGCGGGTTATCCGGAAAAAATATGATCTATAATGATCAAACTTCAGCGAAAGGTCAAGAACTGATTCCTCATGAGTCCCGGTTATTTGGCCGGTAAAATGCCGATGAAAGGGGTTCGGGAAAAGGGAAGAGCAAAAGCGGTAGAATTTCGGATTCAACCATGGCAGAATGATCGACGCGAAGCATTGAGAGATCCCGTCCGGGACATTCTTATGCCGGGCAGAAAAGAGGAGTCACATGACCAAGCATAGACCGGAAGCGCCGGACCTGACCCGGATCACCCTGCAGATTCTGTGGATTGGAATCCTGATTGCTGCGTGCTTCTGGATCCTGAGGCCTTTTCTGCTGTCGATCATCTGGGCGTTGATGATCGTTGTGGCCACCTGGCCGTTCATGCTGAAAGTGGAAGGCTGGCTCTGGAACAGGAGGGGCCTCGCCGTAACGGCCATGACGATCGCCATGCTGATCCTGTTCATCCTCCCCTTCACCCTCGCCATCGTCGCCATCATCGACAACGCGGACAGAATCGCCGAGCTTGTCGAATCCGTCTCGACGCAGGCGCTGCCGTCCCTGCCCGGCTGGCTGAGCGGGATTCCCGTCGTTGGCCCGAAGCTCGCAGCCGCCTGGGAAAGCGTCAGAACCGGGCAGGAGGGGCTGACGGCGCGCCTGGCGCCCTACGCCGGCAAGGTGTTGACGTGGTTCCTGTCCCAGGCGGGAAGCATCGGGATCATCGCGCTGCAGTTTCTCCTCACTGTGATCATTTCCGCGATCCTCTACGCCGGCGGAGAGGAGGCTGCCGCGCGCGTCGTACGCTTTGCGCGACGGCTGGGCGGCGCACGCGGCCGGGAGGTGACCGAACTGGCGGCTAAAACCATCCGGGGCGTTGCCCTGGGCGTCGTCGGCACGGCCCTGGTGCAAACGCTGTTCGGAGGAATCGGCCTGGTCGTTACCGGGGTGTCGGCTGCCCCGATTTTGATCGCGGTGATGTTCATGCTCTGCATCGCCCAGCTTGGCCCCAGTCTCGTCCTTGTTCCCTCGGTCATCTGGCTTTACTGGGGCGGATCGAACGTCTGGGGGACCGTTTTGCTCGTCGTGACGGTGCTGGCAAGCACCCTGGACAATTTCATCCGGCCGATTCTCATCCGGAAGGGCGCCAAGCTTCCCCTGATCCTGATCTTTGCCGGCGTCATCGGAGGCCTGGCCTCCTTCGGCATTGTCGGGCTGTTTATCGGTCCGGTGGTGCTGTCGGTGACCTTCAGGCTGCTCGATCTGTGGACGGGCGATACGGAAGGGGTACCGGATCGGGAAGAGGTTCCGTCAAGGGAGGATCGTTAGAGGCGGTGATATTCTCTGCCGGAACTATTTCCCTTTTTGTGCCGGGTTCGGATTTCCGCCGGCAGCGGGATCCGGCGCCCTCAGTTTCCGGAGCGCCTCCTGGCGGATGCCCATGCGGTGAGCGTCGCAAAGGACCCATAACGGGAATCAGAACATGACGGACAGGACAGACGGGAAATATCGGGGAGCGGACTCGCTGGTTGACCTTCAGGGGCACATAGAGCGTGTGACCTTCATTAATGAAGAAAATGGATATACCGTCGCCCGCGTCAAGGTGCCGGGCCGCCGGGAGCCGGTGACGGTGGTTGGCGGAATGATCAGCCCCGCACCAGGCGAAATGGTCAGGATGAAGGGGGAGTGGACAAATCATCCCCGCTTCGGTGAACAGTTCCGCGTTGTGTTCTGCGAATCTTCCATTCCGGCAACGGCCTACGGCATAGAGAAATACCTGGGATCGGGACTGATCAAGGGGATCGGACCCGTGATGGCCAGGCGGATGGTGGAGGCCTTCGGCGAAGGCACTCTGGAGATCGTTGAATCCGAAAGCCCCCGCCTCCTGGAGGTGGAGGGCATCGGCGAAAAGCGGCTGGCGATGATCCGCAAGGCCTGGGAGGAGCAGCGGGAGATCCGGGCCGTTCTGCTCTTTCTCCAATCCCACGGAGTCAGCGGCGCCTATGCGTCACGGATTTTCCGTCAGTACGGCCATGCCGCCGTTTCAATCCTTCAGAAAAACCCCTATCGCCTGGCCACGGACATCTTCGGGATCGGCTTTCTCACCGCTGACCGGATCGCCGAGAAAATGGGTTTTGCGCGCGATTCGCGGCTTCGGGCGGAAGCGGGTATTCTCTTTGTCCTTCATGAACTGGCCGATGAGGGTCACGTCCTCTATCCCGCTGAACCGCTGATACGAAAGTGCAGGGAAATCCTGGAGATCGATCCTGAAATCATCGCCGCGGCCCTGGATGCGGCAGCAGAGCAGCGGCAGATCGTCATCGAGGATGGATCGGCTTTTCCCGGCGCCCCACCGGAGATTTGCAGGGATCGGGTCGTTTATCTGGCCGGGTATCACCTGGCGGAAACACAGGCCGCCTTGCGGCTGAAAACGCTGCTGAGAACGCCCTCGACGCTCCGGGCCATCGATGCCGCGCAGGCGCTGCCCTTCGTGCCGGAAAAAGGCTCTCCCCTGCTGACGGAACATCAGCTCGAAGGGGTTCGTGCCGCCGTGTCGCACAAGGCGACGGTCATCACCGGCGGACCGGGAACGGGGAAGACGACGATTATCAACGCCATCCTCCGCATTTTCGCCGCCTGTGGAGCAAAGATTCTGCTGGCGGCGCCCACGGGCCGCGCCGCCAAGAGGATGAGCGAGGCGACGGGCCGGGAGGCGAAAACGATCCATCGCCTGCTGGAATACAGCCCGCAGAAGAGAGGTTTTTCAAGGGACGAGACGTCACCCCTGGACTGCCAGGTGCTCGTCGTGGATGAAGCCTCCATGGTCGACCTGATCCTGATGCACCATCTTCTGAAGGCCCTTCCGCCTTCGGCGGTCGTTATCCTTGTGGGGGACGGAGACCAGCTGCCTTCCGTGGGGGCGGGGAGTGTCCTGACGGATGTCATGAGATCGGGCCGCGTGCCGGTGGCCGAACTTCGGGAGATCTTCCGCCAGGCCCGGAAAAGCTCGATCGTCCTCAATGCGCACCGGATCAACCGGGGGGAGTTCCCCCGCCTTCAACCTTCCCGGGAGCTGCTGGGCGATTTCTATTTCGTCGAGCAGGAGGATCCGGAAAGAGTGCTCGATCTCATTGTCCGCCTCGTGTCGGAACGCATTCCCCAGCGCTTCGGCCTCGATCCCCTGGAGGACATCCAGGTACTCACCCCGATGCGCAAAGGGCTGGCAGGCGCCGCAAATCTCAACAGCGTCCTGCAGAAGGCGCTCAACCCCGGAGGGGAAGGGCTCCAGCGGGGCGGGAGGCTGTACCGTGAAGGGGACAAGGTGATGCAGATCCGCAACAACTACGACCGGGAGGTTTTTAACGGCGATATCGGCCGGATCATCCGCCTGGACAACGAGCTGCAGGAGGCTACCCTGACTTTTGACGGGCGTGAGGTCATCTACGATTACGGGGATCTGGAGGAGATTGTTCTGTCCTATGCCGTATCGGTGCACAAGTCCCAGGGAGCGGAGTATCCCGCCGTGGTGATGCCTCTGCTCATGCAGCATTACATGCTCCTCCAGCGGAATCTTCTTTATACGGCGGTGACGCGGGGGAAAAAACTCGTTGTCATCGTGGGAACGAAAAAAGCGCTGGCCATCGCCGTCCGCAACAACAAAACCCAGCGGCGCTTTTCCCTCCTGAGCCAACGCCTCCAAACGGCCTGAAGGGCGATTGCATCAACCTGCAGGAAGGGGCCGTATTCCGGAAGCGGAGTTCTGTCCCCCCGCACTTGACATGCGTGTCCGGATCGGTTAGCTCTATGAGGAAGCGGGCCATGCCGAAATTCACAAACAGATTGCCGGGGCTCCATTCCCGAGACAGCCGCCGTTTCTGCGCCGGAGAGCCTGGCAACGGCCCGTTAACGCTGGTCTTATACAATAAGGAGGTGTAAAACATGTACGAAAGTCAAGCCGACAAGACAAGGGAGGCGATCCGCACCATAAAGAAAAATGTGCCGCCGGCCTGGTTGGCGATTGTGTTGATTCTCCTGTTCATCCTCGTTTTTTTCCGGCCTTGGACTCAGGTCGGTCCGGGGCAGAGGGGGGTTGTTCTGAACTTCGGCGCCGTGCAGAAGAATGTCCTGGACGAAGGGCTTCATCCCAGAATACCGGTGATGCAGGAGATCGTGCTGGTGGATGTCAAGGTTCAAAAGGCTGAGACGGAGGCTGCGGCCGCCTCGAAAGATCTTCAGGATGTCACTTCCCGGGTGGCCTTAAATTACCATATCGTTCCAGAGAGAGCCAATATTGTCTATCAGAAGCTGGGCGTACAGTTCAAGGAGCGTATCATCGACCCTGCCATCCAGGAGGTGGTCAAGGCCGTAACGGCAAATTATACGGCGGAAGAGCTTATCACCAAGAGGCCGTCCGTCAGCGAGGCGATGAGGCTGGCTTTAACGGAAAGGCTGATGGCCAACAACATTGCAGTTGACGCCTTTTCGATCGTGGTGTTCAGCTTCTCGCCGGTCTTCACCGAGGCCATCGAAGCCAAGCAGACGGCGGAGCAGCTCGCGTTGAAAGCGAGGAGGGATCTCGAACGGATAAAAATCGAGGCGGAGCAGAAGATCACCGCGGCCAAGGCGGAAGCGGAATCCCTGAAATTGCAGAAGGCGAACATTTCTCCGGATCTGATAGAGCTGCGGAAAATCGAAGCCAACATGAAGGCGATCGAAAAGTGGAATGGGATACTTCCCCAGGTAACGGGCAGCGGAGCCATCCCGATGATCGGCCTGACGGATGTTTCCAAGAAGAAAGAATAATGAAGGTGCTGCCTGCTGTTGTGGGCGGCCCGCGGCGGGTCTCAAGAGGCCGTGACGAGGCGCTCTTTCTCGTTCTCCGTTCAGGGAAAGAGAGGGGGAGGGTGAACGGATCATGGGATCCGTTCACCCTCCCCTGATGTCATGGCGGCTGAGATACTCCACCCTCATTTCCGAGTGTGGAACGAGGAGTGCAGATGCCGGAATCGAGATCAGAGGGCGATGCCCCTACATTTTCGGAATTTTGCCTTCCGCATGTCCGCCGGGCATTCCGGGAATTGACATCTTTGTATACCCTTCGGGCACTTCGAAAAGGCTGTCCGGCTGTTTGCAGAGGTTAATGTCCCGGTATTCCATGGACCAGCTGCCGTCCACTGCGGCGGTCTTGACGGGGAAGTTGATGTCCGTTGCCCACCACATGTGGGTTGTCACGGCTTCGTTGCCGACCTTTGCCGTCACTTCATATTTGGTTGAGGGATGGCCGCCAATCGTTTCATTGCCGATCGCTTTGCGGCTGACTTCCCCCTTGACCTCAAGATCGGCCGCTTTACTCTGTTCCTCCGTTACGCCCTGCATCTCCATGAATACGCTTTGCGGTTTGATGATCGTCCAGACCTTGTTGAGGTCCTTCCTCACGATGGTGGATGTGCCCGTTGATTCATCATCGGAACGGTATTTGTCCGGCTTCATGTAGACTTTCATGGACATGGTCCGGCCGGCGGCGGTGCTCACCACCGTTGCTGACAATTCCTGAGCGGCGGCGGCCTTCATCTCCTTTTCAACCGCCGGCTCAGCTTTCCCCTGCTCCTTCTCCTTGCTGCAGCCCACGGCAAAGAAGGAGACACACAGGGCCATCACGACTGCGATCAATGCTTTTTTCACTTGAATACCTCCTGAAAGAATGATGTGGGATTCCAAAAACAACAGGGGGCATTATGCAACACGGACCGCCCTGATGTCAAAGACCGGATGATATCGGCCTTTTTCCCGGGATCTGGAGAGGCGCTCGCACAACCCGTTCCTCCAGACCGGATCGCTGCCTGCGGATGGTTGCCTTTTCCCTGTTCGGAATGCTCAAGATCCGGATGGCCTGGCTAAAAGCCCTGTTGTGGAGACTTTGATTTCAAATTGCGAGGGCCCTGTCACGTCGACAAACACGGCGGAGCCGTACTCGGCATCCAGGAGCGGCTCAAGAAACGGATAGGTCTTTCTCAGATGAAACATGTTAACCGGCTTTTTTTCGGAAAGTAGAAACACCGTGCGCAACGCGTTGATTTCTTCGTCAATGTCCCGGTAGCGGCCGGCAACGCGATCCAGTTCATAACTGGTGTGAAGGCCAAGCACGTTGGCCCAGGGCTTCCATTTGAGGACATGCGCATCGACATAGATCGCGTCGCCGGCCAGCTGGAAAGAAGCCTTCTTCCCGTCGGGAAATTCAAAATGCGCCAGAAATGCCTTTCCTCCGAGGGGTTCGACCCTGACCACGGCCGCTGTTTCTTCATGAGTGAGAGCCAGGTAACCTTTTGTGGCCACGGTGATTGTTCCGAGCAAGGCGGTAAGGGCAAGGCAGAGAACTGCGACCATCAAGACGCCTGCCGAGCCGATGAACTTCCTTTTCCCTATGGCCGCAAACGCCAGAATCAGGAAAACCAGGCTCGACAGCCCGAAACCAATCATCAGAAGAAAAAGCAAATCCGGCATGGCCATCCCCCCTAAAGACTTCATGCCGCCAGTTTACAATAAAGAAAGCCCCCGTGCCAGCATTGTTCACAAACGTCACGAAGGCGAAGACTCGTGAAGGGACAGCAGATCGCTGATTTTCAGGATGGCGTTCACGTACTGGCGGCTGTGATTGTACTGGTAGATGATCCTGAAGGCCTGGTCATGGCTGAGATTCGGCTTCCAGCCGAAGTGCTTCAGGTAATTTGCAATGCTGAAGATGGCATCGGCGTCGTGGAATAGATCGATGCGGCCGTCGCCGTTGCCGTCCCGGCCATAGTGCAGAATGTTGCTTGGCATGAACTGGGCGATGCCCAGGGCGCCGGCATAGGACCCGACCACGGTCAGGGGATCGACCTCGTGGCGTTCGGTATAGATCAGAAAGGCTTTAAGCTCTTGATAGGCCCAGCGTGATTTTCTGTCAGCCCGGGAATTGTATTTGTCCGGGTCGAAGCGTCTGCCTTCACTGAGCCGCCCATAGAGGTATTCCCGGGGCACCTGCTCCGACAGAGAGGCCATGGTCGACAGGGTGTTGATGATCGGGAGGCTGCCCAGGCAGCGGCCCAGGTTGGTTTCCACCAGGATGATGGCCGTGATAATCCCGGGATCCACACCGAACTTTTTTCTTGCCGCGGACAGGGTTTCGGCGTGTTCTTCCATGTAGCTGCGGGCATCGTCAATCAGCGTCGGGCGTGCTGTAAACTTCCCGTAGTCCAGCCTGGCTTCGTTGTGCTGAAAGTAGGCCGCGACGCCGCGGGTTTCAAAGGAGATTTCCTCACTCTGATAGAGTTCCCGGATGCGCTTGCCGTCGAAGCCGTCGGAGATAAGGCGCCTTTGCAGCTCATCGAAGAAGGCTTTGGACGATACATCGGCACAGGCCTGGCCGAAAGCGGCAAAAAAGAAGACCAGGGGAATCGTGATAAGACGGAATGTTTCGATCACCGATAAGGTTCTATTCATGGAAAATCTCCTATAACTGGCCGGAAGATTATGAACTTTCAAGACACCGGCTCTGCCGTTCGGGGCGTCTAACTCGTACATCATGGCATGGCAGGCGATGGGCTGTCAAAGGGTAATCCGGTCGTTCTTGAAAGGGTTCGGCCATCGGGTCGCGGCGGCTGAGGGATAAAGAGCCCCTGAGGCCAAGGCGTACAGGGCAGGTGACAAGCAATCGCCATGCCACACCCTTTCCCGCTGGATGTTTCCGAGGCTTTCGGCGGCACGAGAAAGTCTCGCACTTCCGAAAAGAAGGTTCCCGGGCGAGAGAGAGAAACGCCTTCGCCTCCAGCACAAAACCGCCCCTTCCGGAGGCCCTCAACGGATCAGCATGATTCTTTTCTGCGGGAGGACAGGGAAACTCTCCGGGATCCGGGTGCAGAGGGTACAGCCGGTGACGATTTCCGGGGTCTGCCGGCCCTCTGACAACGGGCCGGAATCTGCGGGGGAAGGGGGAATTCTTTCATGCTTGACAGGGAGGGCTCTGTAACTTATTCTGAAACGGGTCTTGTGCAACGTTCCTGCAGGAAGCATCCCTTTGATGGACGGCGGGGGAAAAGGGCCTGTGCAGGGAGGATCCGAGAAGTTTCCCATCCGCACCCGGACACAGAGAAGGAGAAACCGTCATGCTTCTCGAACTGGGCATCATACCTGTAGAGGAAATCGACTGGGGGCGAAAGACCGCAATCGACGGCAAGGCCCTGCAAATCCACCGCGAAAAACTCATCGAAGAAACAAGGGGGAACGACTCCCGCATCGCTTCCGTCAGGGCCGATCTTGCAAGGCCTGGTGAGCGTGTGCGCATTCTTCCCGTAAAGGATGTCATCGAACCCCGCATCAGTACGAGGAAGCCCTGAGGCAGGCCGGATTGCGCGCCGCCGGTCTCCCCGGAGAACGCGGATTATTCTGGTCAGCATTTTAAAAGGATCGCATTGAAGAAAGGAGGAAAACGATGGGTACATACATCATGATGACCAGGTTGTCGCCTGAGGCAGTCGCCAAGCCGCAGTCCTTGACGGAGCTCAATGACCGGGTGGCAGCCCGCATTAAAAAGGAATGTCCTGACGTGAAGTGGGTTGCCAATTACGCTGTTCTCGGCTCATGCGACTACCTGGACATCTTCGAGGCGCCCGATGCCGATGCGGCAACCAAGGTGGCCCTGATTGTCCGCTCCTTCGGCCATGCGACAACAGAGACGTGGATCGCCACGCAGTGGGACCGCTTTGAGTCCTTGGTCGCAAACCTGAAAACGTAAGGGCCGCTCCTTGGCAGGGAGCAGGTTTTTGTTGCCCGGAAATGCCCCCCTGTGGTAAAGGGGGCCATGCTGAATGTCGGGTTGACGGGCGGAATCGCCTGCGGAAAATCCACGGTGGGCCGCATGCTCGAGGAAAAGGGGGCTTTTCTTATTGATTTTGACCGCCTTGCCCACGAGGTTGAAGAGCCGGATCAGCCGGCCTGGCGGAACATTGTCGGCTGTTTCGGACCGGAGGTCTTGAAGGCCGATCGAACCCTGGACCGGGCTCGACTGGGAGCCATCGTTTTTGCAGACCGCCGTAAACTGGACAAGCTCAACGAACTCGTGCATCCGGCCGTATTCGATGCGTGGCAGCGCAGGATGGCGGCCATCAGGGCGATCCGTCCTGATGCCATCGTCATTGCCGACATCCCCCTGCTCGTCGAATTGGGAATGCAGGGGCGGGTGGATCTGGTGATGCTGGTCTATATCCCGCGGGATGAGCAGATTCGCCGTCTCATCCTGAGAAACGGGTATTCCCGTGAGGAGGCGCTTCAGCGGGTCCATTCACAGATGCCCATTGAGGACAAGATCCCCTTTGCCGACATTCTCGTGGACAATTCGGGAACGATGGAACAGACCAGGGCATTCATTGATGACATCTGGCCCCGGCTTCTGGAGAAGGAGCGGCGGAAGAAGAAACCGGCTTGACATTTCTGGTGCGGGGGAAAGAATTTCATAAAAAACTGGAGGTAGAGTAATGATAGGGAAAAACGTGGTTACGGACTTTTCCGCCAGGGCCGTCGAACCGGTGATCGGTTCCTCCGCCTTTGTTCATCCCCTTGCGGCTGTAATCGGAAATGTCATCATCGGAGACAATGTCATGGTGTCCCCCGGGGCGTCCGTCCGCGGTGATGAAGGCCAGCCTCTTCACGTGGGCAACGATTCAAACGTCCAGGACGGGGTCATCATCCATGCCCTGGAAACAGAGCTGGACGGAAAACCCGTCGAAAAGAATCTCGTTGAAGTGAACGGGAAGAAATATGCCGTCTATGTGGGCCATCGCGTATCCCTGGCTCATCAGGTTCATGTTCACGGACCGGCGGTGATTATGGATGACACATTTGTTGGAATGAAGTCGCTTGTCTTCAAATCTTACGTCGGCAGCCATTGCGTCATTGAACCGGGAGTCCTGCTCATGGGGGTCCGCGTGGCTGATGGGCGATATGTGCCTGCAGGCTCCGTCGTCAAGACGCAGGAAGAGGCCGACGCCCTTCCCGTCATTACGGACGACTATCCCATGAAGGATATGAATGCGGGGGTTCTGCACGTGAACAAAGCGCTGGCCAAGGGGTATCTGAAGCAGGAGAGGTCATGACCGCGCCTTAACCCCCGCCTTTGAAACGCACTCCAGGGGGGAGTCTCAAGCCCCCCTGAAACCATCCCGCCCCACACATCAAAAACCTGGCGTCAAGGATTCAAGAGGGCTTCACAAATTCTGCTCTCCCTTTCAGTGGGGCGGGCAGGCGTTCGCTGCGTCCTGAAGGCCGGGGCGCGGGGCCGCGAAAGCCATGGACACGGGCAGATCGACTCGGGCAAGAAGGGGGAAGTGGTCGGAAGGGTAGCAATTCTCCCAGTGCCGGGAGATGATTTCCGCGTCTATGACCCGCGCGGAAGCCGGGACGAAGATGTAGTCCAGTTTGAGGCGGATAAAATACCGGTTATATCCATGGTATGTCCCGGCATTGCGGATTTTCGGATGCCGCTGCCGGAAGGTATCCATCAAGGGCACTGGATTGGCCCCCTTGACGCTCAGGTTAATTCGTAACGGCCTGTTGCCCTTTAAATACTGGATGGGCATGCTCATCTCTCCGGCATTGAAATCCCCTGTCAGCACAATCGGGTCCGGGAAGCTCCGCATGGAGATGCGCTGGGTGAGCAGAAGAACGCTTTTCTTCCGCGAGTGCAGGGAAAGATGATCCAGGTGCGTGTTATAGAAATAGAAAGCCTGCTGGGAGGTATTTTCAATGAGTCTGACCCAGGTGCAGATGCGGGGAATAATGTTTCCCCACCCCCGGGAGCCCGGACGATCGGGGGTGCCGGATAGCCAGAAGGTCCCCTCCTCGGAGAGGGAAAACCTCTCGGAATCATAAAACACGGCATTATGGAGGCCCCGGCTGCCTCCCAGGTTGCCGGTGCCGACCGATTTGTATCCGGGAAGCATGGTATGGACTTCCGCCATCTGAAAATCCAATGCCTCCTGGAGGCCGAGAACATCGGGACGGTAGCCATCCAGGATTTCATGGACAAGCCTGCGGCGGTGAATCCAGGAGTTTCTTCCGTCTCTCCTGGTCCCGCGGCGGATGTTGAAGCTCATGACGTTGAGGCCCAGGCCGGCGCCCGGCGCCGGGACTTCAACGGAAGTCCCCTGCTGATCAGGGCTGGAAGCGGCGGGCTTCGGGGACAAGCCGAAAAACCGCGTCACGGGCTGTCGGGTCTGCTGGATGAAATCGGCGGCGAATTTAAATCTCTCCAAGGTGTTTGTCTACCTTCCATGACCATGTCAATGGGATGTATTATCTGCAGCAGATAATTTGCCTATAATAACCATTAAAGGAAAAAAAGCAAGGCCGTTCAGGGCCCTTTCCAAGATCCCGTCAAAGTTCGGAAATTTATTATAAATATCATGCACTTACAAAATAAAGTGCTTTTCGCTCTTTATTCAATAAATACAATGTATTACGAATTTAGATGACTTGCCCTTGGGGCCCTTTTCAGGACCCCGTCAAAGTTGGCCAATTCATATCTAATATCGAGCCCTTACAGGCAAAGGGACCTTCATCATTATTGTGCAATTAATTCATGGTGTTATGATTGCGAATGACTTGACCCTGGGGCCCTTTTGGGCTTTCGAGGGCTTCGTTCCAAAGGATGTTGACGGGAACTTTTTCCTGGAAAGCCGATGCACGCTCTGTGCCCGGGGCTTCGGGTTGACGGGGTCCTAAATACTCACGGGATAGCCTTGGCGCTTGATTCCGGCCAAAGAGGGGATTCCCCTTCTGCCTCCCATTTCGAGGCTCACCTGCGCCGCCGCCCAGGCGGCGAAATCGAGGCACAGGCCATAATCCCACGACTGAACAAGACCGAAGATGAATCCGGCGTGAAAGACATCGCCGCAGCCTGTGGTGTCCAGGGCGTTGACGGGATAGGCGGGCTGGCGGATTACCTTCCCATCGCAGAGGGCGGCATACCCGGCGGCTCCCAGGGTGACGGCGGCCAGGCGGGGTCCCTGTTCCAAAAGAAGGGCACAGGCGGCCAGGGGGTCCCGGTTTCCCACCATCTGGCGGGCAAAGGTTTCCGAGGCGATGAAGTAATCGCTCAACCGGGCGAGTTCCAGCATCCCGTCCCGGAGGGTGCCGGCATCGACGACCACGGGGACTCCTGCCTGGCGTGCGGTGCGGCAGGCCAGGAGGGAGGCGTCGATGAAGAGGCCGTCGGTATGGAGCACGGCGGCCTGGCGGATCTTGTCCAGGGGGACCTCCTCCGGCTGAAGGGGCCGGCCCGTGGGGCGCTGCCAGAAGATGGTCCGCCGTCCGGCATCGGGTTCCACGGCGATGAAGGCGAATTGGGAAGCGCCGTTTCGCCGGACCACCATCTCGGACGTATCGATGCCCTCCTCCCGAAGGGAAGCCTCGATGGCCTGCCCGAAGGTGTCGTCGCCGATCATCCCGGAAAAGACACAGCGCAGCCCCCATCGGGACAGGGCTGCCAGGGCCGTTGCCACCGGCCCGCCGCCCTGGATGACCAGTCCGGAAAATTCGCATTTGGCATCGGGAGCCGGATAATCATGGATGCGACCGAGATAGTCCAGGGAACACTGCCCTAGGCCGAGGATCATGGGGCCTGAAGAGGTAACTTTCCGTTCCGCGGTCATGAAAAAAAGCCTTAACCCTCCCTTGTTTTCCGTCTTGAATTTCCTGCAATCGAAACATGATAAAATTTCCGGATTGACGGGAACTTTACATCAGATCATGAGAAATCTCAATTCTGAGAAGGAAGTGGTTCCCACCGTGGAATCAGGCGCTTCGCCAGTTAGGTCTTGACTCTGAAAAGGTGAACTGGTACAGGTTCCACTCTGGATGAAGCATGAAATAATGAAATGTTTCTGAACTTCTGGAGAATTTTGACCGGGGGATCCATCATCAGGGAATCCCGCCGACATCACGGCGAGATCCAATTGTTTGAAGGAGATGAAATGGCGGCAAAAATCATTCGCGGCAGTGAGATCGCCCAGCAGATCCGCGAGGATTTGAAGAGGGAGACCGACCTCTTAAAGGAAAGGGGGGTCGTGCCCGGGCTGGTCACCATCCTTGTGGGCCAGAATCCCGCCTCCATGAGTTATGTGGCGGGAAAGCAGAGAACGGCCCATGAACTCGGCTTTCATTCCGTCCAGGACAATCAGCCTGAAACCATATCGGAAGCCCTGCTGCTTGAGAGGATCATTCAGTACAACAGGGATCCCCTGATTCATGGGATTCTGGTGCAGCTTCCGCTGCCTCCTTCCATCAGCGAACAGAACATCCTTTACGCCATCGATCCGGGCAAGGATGTTGACGGGTTCCATCCCTTTAACGTCGGCAAGCTCATGATCGGACAGGCGGATTTTCTCCCCTGCACCCCGGCGGGGATTCAGCAGCTCCTTCTTCGTTCGGGCGTCCCGATTGACGGAGCGGAGGTCGTTGTTGTGGGACGGTCGAATATTGTCGGCAAACCCATTGCCAATATGCTTCTTCAGAAGGGGGATGGGGCAAATGCCACGGTGACGGTCTGCCACACCGGAACACGGGACATCGGATTCCACACCCGCCGGGCGGATATTCTCATCGCGGCCGTTGGAAGGCCGATGGCCATTACCGCCGACATGGTCAAGCAGGGGGCCGTCGTCATCGATGTGGGTGTGAACCGGCTGGGCTTTACCCCGGAAGGTAAAGCGAAGCTTTGCGGGGATGTGGATTATGAAGCCGTGCGGCAGAAGGCGGGAGCGATCACTCCTGTCCCCGGCGGGGTCGGCCCGATGACGATCACGATGCTGATGGTCAATACGGTCAAAGCGGCCAGGATGGCAGCCGGTCTTTAAAAAAAGGACTGCGGGGGCATGATTTGGAGAATCTTTTTGAGGCATCCCTGAAGGATCCAGCGGTCATGACGGTCACCTGGGAGCTCGTGCCGGGCCGGGGAGCCAGGGAAAAGGCCCAGGACTCCGTCCTCCTTGAAGCAGAGAAGGCGGCTCGGGGAGGAAAGATCCACGCCGTATCCTTAACGGACAATCCCGGGGGCCAGCCGGCCCTGATGGCGGATGCCCTTGCCGTTGAAATCAAGGCGCTGGGTATCGAACCCCTTGTCCATTTTACATGCAAGGACAAAAACCGCAGCCAGATCGAAAGCCAGCTGTACGCGCTGGAACGGTGGGGGATCCGCAATCTCATCGTGATGTCAGGCGATTACCCTGTATCCGGATTTCAGGGACGCCCTCAACCGGTCTTCGATCTTGATCCCACCCATGTTCTGGAGCTGATCCGGGAACTGAACGGCGGACTGAAATACCCCCTGCCGAAGGGAACGGGAGAGCTTCAACCCGGCCATTTCTTTGCCGGGGCTGCCGTGTCCCCCTTCAAGCACACCGAAGCGGAGCTTCTCGGCCAATATTACAAGCTGAAAAAAAAGATCGACAGCGGAGCTTCCTTTATCGTGACTCAACTGGGCTACGATGTCCGCAAGTTTCATGAGCTTCTGCTCTATATGAAACGGCGGGAGATCGACGTTCCCGTTCTGGGAAACATCTTCCTGCTGTCCTATCCCGTTGCCCGGCTGATGAGGGAAAACCGGCTGCCTGGGTGTGTCGTTCCGGACGATCTGCTGGCGCAGCTGGATCGGGAGCGGTTCCTGCCTGACAAGGGTCTGGAGGCGCGGCTGTCCAGGGGCGCAAAAATGTATGCCCTGCTCAAGGGGCTGGGGTTCAGCGGAGTCCATGTCGGCGGCCATCTGGTCACCTGTGAGCAGGTGGAGGCCGTCATTGAAAAAGGGGAAGAGCTCAGCGCCTCGTGGGAAAGCCTGATTCCTGAATTTCAGTATTCCACGCCCGGCGCATTTTACTATTTCAGGAAAAACCCCTACGGCCAGCTCAATGACCTTATCCCGGAGAGCCGGCAGGGCAACCGCTCCAGCCTTTCGGAAAGAGGGCTGTACGGCATCTCCCGATTCTTTCACAACCTGCTCTTCGAACCGGGAACAAAAGGGTTTGTCCTGATGCGCAGCCTGGCCGTGAAGCTGAAAGGCTCCCGGCTGGAAGGCCTTCTGCACAAGCTGGAGCATCTGCTGAAAACCCTTCTGTACGATTGCCGTGACTGCGGAGACTGCGCCCTGGCGGATGTAGCTTTTCTCTGCCCCATGTCTCAGTGCCCGAAACAGCAGCGCAACGGCCCCTGCGGGGGAAGTTACCAGGGCTGGTGCGAAGTCTATCCCGGCCGGCGTCTTTGTGTTTATGTGAGGGCCTATGACCGGCTGAGAGGCAGCCGACAGGAAAGCCGGCTTGAGGAAATTCCGGTACCGCCCTGCAACTGGGACCTCAATTTCTCTTCCGGCTGGCTGAATTTCTTTCTGGGAAAGGACCACACGGCGAAGCGACTGGGCATTGAAGAGCCTTCCGACCAATCCCGCTGACTGCGGTTTTTGGGCCGGAGGATGAGGATTCGCCGGGGGCGCAACATCGAGGCAGCGCTCCCCGGCGGAGGGCATCCTAGGGGGCGGGGGTGGTTTTGTCTGACATCGGCCATTCCCCGCGTTCCTTAAGAACTTCCCGGAAGACGTTGAGGGCTTCGTTGACGGCGGGCATTCCCGCGTAGGGGGCCATCTGAAAGAAGATCTCCGTCAGCTTTCGCGGGTCGCAGCCTACATTCAGGGCGGCGTTGACATGAAGCTTCAGCTCATCCGTCGCCCGGATGGCTCCCAGAATGGCGCAGGCCGCCATCTGACGCTCCGGGAGGGTCAGTACGGTCCGTGAATAGAGATTCCCCGTAATAAACATGGAAAAATCGTTGGCCAGGTCGCGGTCAAAAGCCTTCCAGGTGAGGTAGGGCGGATCCATCTTGGCCCCCTTACCAAAGAGCTTTTTTGCCGTTTCCTGCGTTCTGTTCCTGATGGCTTCCTCGTCCAATGTCGTTCTTATCTCCTTTCCTGCGGTTTCTTTTCTGATTCGATCCGGTCCTTCTCCTATTTGACAAGGAAGAGATCTTTTTCCTTGTCCTGGAGATAAATATACTGGAAGCCGTCTTTCCTGGCGGCTTTATCGTAGGCTTCTTCCCCCTCCCGGCGGCATTGCGGGCAGGCCTTCCAGGGAATCAGGACGGCAAAGATGCGATGGCCCAGGTCGGAACGGGAATCGATCATGACAAGGCCGCCGCAATCGTGGCATACCCGGACGACCACTTCCTGCTGCTCACGAATACCGTCGGTGTCATAGTAAATGCTTTTGTTGCTTCGTATATATTTCTTGTCTCCGACCACCTTCTCCCGGATCTCTTCGCGACGCGACCAGAGTTCATAGATCGCATCCGCCTCCTGGGCGATATAGCGGGAGATGTCTTCCGACTGCCGAAGGCTGGACGAGCGGTATTCCGGCTCCCGCACGTAGCTGTAATCGAGGCCGGCCATGGCCAGAATGATGCCCACATTGACGTAGGGGAGCGCTTTTTCGATGGAATAACCGCCCTCCAGAACGGCGATGTCGGGAGAAAGCATGTCGTTCAAAGTGGCGTAGCCATGAGCGCTGAAGCGCATGTCCGTGATGGGGTCGGAAAAATGGTTGTCCTGGCCGGCGGAATTGATCACCAGATCCGGTTTGAATTCGGCCAGGATGGGCAGAATGGCCTCCTTCATGATGTAAAGGAACCCTTCATCGGAGGTTCGCGGCGGCAGGGGAATGTTCAGGGTGGTTCCCAGGGCGTTGGGGCCGCCGAATTCTTCGTGGAAGCCCGACCCGGGATAAAGGGTCCGGCCATCCTGGTGGATGGAGATGCACAGCGTGTCCGGATCATTCCAGTAGATGTTCTGGGTGCCGTCGCCATGATGGCAGTCGGTGTCCACCACGGCGATCCTACGATGGCCGTAATGGTGACGGATGTACTCAATCATGATGGCTTCAATGTTGACGTTGCAGAATCCTCTCGCCCCGTGAACGACCAGCATGGCGTGATGCCCCGGTGGACGGACCAGGGCGAAGGCGTTATCCACCTCCTTCTGCATGACCTTCTGTGCCGCGGTAATCGCCCCGCCTGCGGAAATCAGGTGAGATTCCGTGGTCACGGAGCCGGCGTCGGGAACGCAGAAGTGAACCCGGTTGATATCCGCATAGGAGGCGATGGACGGCTTGTACTCGACAATGTTCTCCAGATCGAGGAGGCCTTCTTCAAAAACCTGATCCTGGGTGTAAAGCAGGCGTTCCTCCCTTTCGGGGTGGGTCGGCGAGATGGCCCAGTCAAAGGCCGGGAAAAAGATCAGCCCCGTTTTCCTTGCTTGTTTCATGAGAGTTCTCCTGTGCTAAATCCCGCAATGAGGCCCGGTTTAACCTGCAGCTTGATGCGGATATTTTTCCCGGCCAGATAAAAATCCCTGACCATGTTGAACTCTTGATCTTCTATGACCTCAATCTCCAGGTCCTCCTCCCGGGCGCCCAGTCTCAGAGCCCGCTCCTTCAAAAGCTCCCTGCCGACTTCGATGGCATCTCCTTTGGAAAAGCGGGGCGGAAGCTTTTTCGAGATCCCTTCCTCGCTGATCGTCATGATTCCCCGCTCGGTGTCAGCCAGAATCGTGAGTTCTGCGGTTGTCCGGGCAAGGGCGGCACCGACGGCATTGGCAATTTCCGGATGCGGCGGGATATGGACGGGACATTCGAGCAGCTGTCCAAGGCGAGTGGACATAGGCTTGGCCGGTCCGCCGATGATGTAAAGGATTTTTGGCGAAATCCGCTTTCCTTCCAGGAGTTCATGAATGGTATAAACCGGTTTGTTATTGACCTCCTCGATGACGGCGTGGACATGACGCGCAATAATCTGGCAGGATTCCTCGAAAATGGATTCGGCGGCCTTCTGCACGGTGCATCCTATGGCATCGGCGACGCCATGCAAGGCCTTTTCGGCCTTGGACGGGTCACCGATGTCGGTAAGGCCGAGAAGGATCATCGCGTCCGTCGGGGTCGGGAAGGGACCGCCAAAGGCTGCAGCGGGACCTTCGCGCTGCGGCCCGATGAGGAGCTGACCGCCTTCATAACGCACCCTGCTGTCGCCGCCGATTCCCAGGGGCTTGGAACGCAGGCCCCGGATCAGGGTCTTGTGGCCTTCCATGGTGACCCCGAAGGGTTCCAGGAGCGGAACGCCATCGGCAAAAAGGGCGATGTCCGTCGTTGTGCCGCCGATGTCCAAGGCGATGGCGTCCTCTCCGCTGTTCTCGGTCATGCTCAGAATCCCCATGATGCTTGCCGCCGGCCCGGAAAGGATGGTGTAAACAGGAAATTCAACGGACTGTTCGATGTTGAAGGTGCCGCCGTCGGCCTTCAGAATATAGATGGGGACGGAAACCCCCATCGTTCTGAAAAAATCAACGACCTGCTTGACAAAGGACGAATATAGCTCCCAGATGGCCTCGTTCAGGTACGTTGTGGCGACCCGCCTTGGAAAATTGAGGTGACCGGACATGCGATGGCCGAGAGAGACGTGTTTCATGCCGTCGGAGACGATCTTTTCGATTTGAAGTTCCTGGCTCGGGTTGCGGGTTGAAAATTTGCCGATGATGCCCGCATGATTCAGCCCCCTCTTCCGGAAATCGTCAGAGATGCGGCTGACGGCAGCGGGATCGATGGGTGCTGTTTCAATGCCCCGGTGATTGACATAGCCTGAAAGGAAGTGGGTGTTCTCTGAAGTTGAAATGTAGGAGGGCGGGAGGCCGGGGCCGCTGATGACCATGAGTCCCACGGGATCCACTTTATTCTGCACGATGGCATTGGTGGAAAGGGTCGTGCTGAGCACGATGCGCTGAAGGTTCTCCAGGGGCTCGCCCTTGAGCACCTCTGAAGCGATTCCGGAAAGGGACTCCACAACACGTCCGGGATTAGTTGCCACTTTTGCCGTTTTTCTGATTCGGCCGGAATCAATCAGAGCGGCGTCCGTGTGCGTGCCACCCACGTCAATGCCAAGAATCATAAGGGTACCTCGCTCATGTATTCTGAAAAACTGCAGAATTTATATACTGATAATTTTTTGTCTTGACAAGGTAAAAAAAAGGCGTATGTTTCGCTCTCACATGCATTTGAAAGATTAAAAAAAAGTGAGTGTAACTGATTGAAAGGAGGTGACATTCGATGAAGAAGGTCTTAGCATTTGTTATTTCGGCGGTTTTCTTTACGACGTTGTCCTTTGCAGTCGTAGGTTGCAAGAAAGCAGAGGAGCAGAAGCCTGCGGAAGAGGTGAAGCAGGAAGAACCTGCACCGGCCCCGGCAGCGCCTCCAGCGCCTGCACCGGCACCTGAAGCAGCTCCTGCCCCGGCACCCGCCCCTGAAGCGGCTCCGGCACCTGCCCCGGCGAAGTAGCATCATTGAAAAATATATAGCGTGACTAATTTAGTAAAAAGGAGGTGATATCGAAGATGAAGAGGATTTTATCCGTTCTGTTTTCAGTACTTTTCTTTGCGACGTTGTCCTTTGCAGTCGTAGGTTGCAAGAAGGCAGAGGAACAGAAGCCTGCGGAAGAGGTGAAGAAGGAAGAACCTGCACCGGCCCCGGCAGAGCCTGCAGCGCCAGCACCGGCCCAGGAAGCAGCCAAGGCACCTGAAGCAGCGCCTGCACCCGCGCCGGCCCCTGAAGCGGCCCCGGCACCTGCCCCGGCAAAGTAATTTTATAAGAAGTCATGAAGTAAAAAACCAACCGGTTATTTGTCTTAATTCAAATATCCGGTTGGTTTTTTTTGTATTTTTTTTCAGAACGAAATGCCCGCTTTTCCGCCTGCCCTGGTTGACCGCATTTCCTGATTTTCAGGGGGATTCTATCCCCCTGATGGATGAAGACCTTTCTCTGTATTGAAATCATTTGTAAATTTATTTGATATGGACAACTGTTTCATGTTAGAAATATAAGCAAGACCATCCAGGTGGTGGAGGTGGTTCCTGAAAAACATTTCGTGCGGGAACCGTTAAACAAAATAGAGTGGATTTCGAAATGAAGGAAAGGAGGAAATGACATGGTCGAGAGAAATAATGATTTCATAACAGGACTCCTCATCGGGGGGCTGGCGGGTGCGCTCATTGGTATTCTCTATGCGCCGAAAAGCGGCCGTGAGACGAGGGATGATATCGGAAGGAAGACGGATGAGCTGATGGTGAGGGCTAAGGATGAGTATGATCAGGCCCTGGAAAAAAGCAGAAAAGCCTATGAAAAGGCCGTTAAGGCTATTGGAGAGATGAGGGAGAAGGCGGAGGAAAAGGTGGGGGAGGTTGAAAAAACCGCTGCCGAGCTGAAAGAGCGTGGGAAGGAATCCCTGGAGGAGGGTGCCGGCCGTTTTAAAAGGGCTGTTGGTGCGGGGCTCGAGGCCTATCGCCACGAGAAGGAGACACCAGCGGAATAACACAGGCTTTTGGACTGGAAATGGGGTGGTTTCATGAATCAGGAAACCTTACTGTATGTGTTGCTCGGATTTCTGGTGCTGGCTGGGATACTGGTTCTGCCTTTACTCTATCAGCTCTGGAGGACGGCTGAACAGCTGACCATCGCCCTTCGAACCTTGAATGCAAGGTTGCCGTTCATTTTAAAAAATGTCGAAGATATCACGGGGAATTTGAACGAGACAACGACGAATGTCAATGCCCGCGTTGCCGAGGTGTCTTCTGCACTTCAGAGGGTTCATGGTTTTTTAAGCTCCTTCCAGAGTGTAAATCACGTTGTACGTTCAAGGCAGGTGAAGCCTCTCTGGCTCTTGAAAAAAAATGCCGGTCCCGTCCTGAAGGGCGTCAAGACGTTCTTTCGAGTGTTAAACACAAGCACCCGGAATTCTTTGCAATAAACAGCGGGTTCTGTTCCGAGGGAGCATAACGACGGCAGGACGGGGGAGGCCCTCAGAGGTCGGAATCCTTTGAGGCGCCGGCACCAGGCCGGCTGGACGATGCAAACGGGCAGGAGGCGGACGGGGTTGGTAGGCGGTTTTTCTGGAATACCCCTCCGTCCCTGAGCAGCCGCTTTCTGCCGGGAAAGCTTCCATTCTGAAACATCATGCCGCTGTGCTTGTCCGTAAACCAGTTCAGGATCAGTCGGGAGTATACATTGCATGGCCAAGCTCACCTTCGGCAGTAAATGGGGACGTGTACGTAGCAAAAGCAGCAGCGGCAAAGGAAGTCCCCCCAGGCCGCCGGAAGATGTCGTTCGAGAATTAAAAAGAGAGTCGGACAGGCCGCCCGGTGAAGACTACCGCGAGCGATCGCTGGCCCTTCATGGGCTCATCTGTGCTCGATGCGGAAGGGAATTCGATCAGGCGAACCGCCATCTTCTGACCGTCCATCACAAAGATGGAAATCATCACAACAACCCCCCAGATGGGAGCAACTGGGAGAATCTCTGCGCTTATTGCCATGAAGATGTTCACAGCAGAGAGCTCCTGGGAGAGTACCTCCAGGGAAGATCAGGAGGGGAAAAGGAAACAAGCCTAGTTTATTCAAACGACAAAAACGGAAGGAAAGAGGATGCCAACCTCGGCACCTTTGGACAGCAGCTCCTCAGTGCAATGGGGAAAAAACGAAAATCGTCACCCTGAAAAAAAAACAAGCGGCATCTTACAGGAGCATCGGAAGAGGAGATGGCGCTATTCCGTCCGGCGGGTGGTGGTTTTTTCCCCTAAGGAAGTTCCGCAATAGATGCAGATATAATCGTATATTTCCCCGCTGCTCAGGATAAGCAGAAGTCTTTTTCTGACCGGGACCGCCTGCCTGCAGCGGGGACAATAGAGTTCCGTGGCCTCAAAGTCCTGATAGGCATCTTCCTGCCGGCCGGTCCTGTACGGGATCCTGTTGGGCATGGCGTTCACCGTGACGTTCTTCTGGGAGGTGGACGGTTTTCAATTCGTGCAGCACGCCCGGGGGTGCATCCCGCCAAACTATTCCCCAATCCGGAACTGAAATCAATCGTCATGCTCTGGAATCCGCTCCGCGTTTTTCAGCCAGACCGTTGCCTCACTGTCGCTCGGTGCCCTGTAATCCCCACGGGGGGAAAGGGATCCGCCGGAGCCCACCTTCGGGCCGTTGGGAATGCAGGAGCGCTTGTACTGGCTCAGCTTGAAGAATCGAAGCAGGTATATTCGAAGCCAGTGCTTGATCTCGGCGATTGAGTACTCATGTTTTTTTTCTTCCGGAAGATCGGGCCAGCGCCCGGTTCTTTTATCCTTCCAGCTGCAGTATGCCAGAAAGGCGATTTTGGTCGGCAGGTAACCAAACCGCGTCGTATAAAAGATGTTGAAATCCTGAAGTTCATAAGGGCCGATGATTTCCTCCGTCTTCTGGGCCGGCTGCTGGTCCTCTTCACCGGGAACGAGTTCCGGACTGATTTCCGTCGCCAGGATGTCAAGAAGAACCTCGGAAGCTTCAGGCGAAAATTGATCCGATTGGGCCACCCACCGAATAAGATGCTGAATCAAGGTTTTTGGTAAACTCGCATTGACATTGTAGTGAGACATGTGGTCGCCGACGCCGTAGGTGCACCAGCCGAGGGCCAGTTCACTGAGGTCTCCCGTGCCGACCACCAGGGCATTCCTTCTGTTGGCAATGCGAAAGAGATGGGAGGTCCGCTCACCCGCCTGAATATTTTCAAAGGTGATGTCGTACAGCCGTTCCCCCTCGGCAAAAGGATGGCCGATGTCCTTGAGCATCTGTATGCAGCTGGGGCGGATGTCCAGTTCGTTGGACTCCACTCCGAGCGCCTTCATCAGCCGGATTGAATTGGTGTAGGTTTTATCCGTCGTGGCAAACCCGGGCATGGTGTAGGCCTTGATGGAAGAGCGCGGATAGCCGAGAAGATCCATCGTTTTGGCGGCCACGATGAGGGCCTGAGTCGAATCCAGCCCGCCGGAGATGCCGATCACGACGTTTTCTATGCCTGCGGATTCAAGGCGCTTGGCCAGTCCCTGCACCTGGATGTTATATGCCTCATAGCAGCGCTGATCCCGCTTTTCAGGGTCGGCAGGGATGTAGGGGAAGCGGGGATACTGCCTTTCCAGGAGAAGTTTTCCCTTGGGCGGGCCAACTTCAAAAAAGATCCGGCGGAATCTGCCAAGAATTTCCTTGTGGGCTCTGGCGTTCTGCCCGAAGGTGGTCAGGCGCATCCGGTCCTGTGCCAGCCGTCCGAGATCGATGTCGGCAAAGAGAATTTGGGGCTGGCGGGAAAATCGATGCGATTCTGACAGAAGGTTGCCGTTCTCATAGATCATGGCATGGCCGTCCCAGGCGAGGTCCGTTGTGGATTCACCGGGTCCGGCGGCGGCGTAGAGATAGGCTGCGACACACCGGGCGGATTGATTGGATGCAAGGCTCTGGCGATACTCGGCTTTTCCGATCGTAATGTTGGATGCCGACAGGTTGGCGATCACCGTTGCACCCGCCATGGCCGCAAAACTGGACGGCGGAATGGGAACCCACACGTCTTCGCACAGTTCGATGAAAAATTTGAAATCCGGGATGTTCCTGACCTCAAAGATCAGATCGGCGCCGAAGGGGATGTCTTTCTGATCACCTAAATCAATGGCCGTGTCGATGGCCTGTTCCGCCGGGCTGAACTGTCGAGCTTCGTAGAATTCACGATAATTGGGTAGGTAGGATTTTACGGCGATTCCGAGAATCCGCCCCTGATAAAGAACGACCCCGCAGTTGTAAAGGCGGCAGTCCACCCGGATGGGAGCGCCGACTACAAGAATGAGGTTTAAAGAGGCCGTTTCCCGGGCAATCTTGAAGAGGGCTTCATAAACGCTTTCCTGGAGGGTGTCCTGGTGAAAGAGGTCTTCATTGGAGTACGCCGACAGGTTCAGTTCCGGAAACAGCGCGAAAATGGCCTTGCCGGCCGCCGCTTTTCCGGCCATTGAAATCGTTTTTTCCGCATTGAAACAGGTATCGGCCACACGGACTTCGGGGATGCAGATTGCCGCCTTGATGAAGCCGTGGGAATAGAGGTTGAAGAAATCGATGGTTTGAGGCGGCATGGGGTTACTCTTTTTCCACATAGGCATAGGCGTTGTGATTGTGAATGCTTTCGAAATTTTCCGCTTCCACACTGTACCAGGTCAGGTTGGTGTTGCCGTTGAGCCGTTCAGCGATGTTTCTGACGACATCTTCGACAAACATGGGGTTTTCATAGCCGTGCTCCGTGACATACTTTTCATCCACGCGTTTGAGCAGGGAATACACCTCCCCGCTGGCGGATGTCTCGACGAGCCTGATGAGATCCTCCAGCCAGAAAAACCTGCGAAACCGCACTTTCACCGTCACGAAGCTCCTTTGATTGTGAGCGCCCATGCTGCTGATTTCCTTGGAGCATGGACAGACGGTCGTCACGGGGACGACGACCCCGACGAGAAAGTCCTTCTGGCTCTTGGCGTTGCATCCACTGAAGAGACATCGGTATTCCATCAGGCTTTTCGCTCCGGACACGGGGGCCGTCTTCTCGATAAAATAGGGGAACTCGATCTCCATGTGCGCCGATTCCGCGAGGAGCTTTTCTCTGACCTTTTCCAGGATCGTGTGAAAAGTCCGGATGTTAATCTCACCGCGAAATTCATTCAGAACTTCAATAAAGCGGCTCATGTGCGTCCCCTTGAAGGAATGGGGGAGGTTGACGTACATGTTGATGGAAGCATTGACGGGTTGGGTGCCTGCCTCCTTGTCCAGGACAATGATGGGGTACTTGATGCCCTTGACCCCGACCTTCTGGATATTGATTTTTCTGTGGTCCTTTTGACTTTGAATATCGATCATGACACGTTCTGCCGGGGATGCCGGGGCATTGTCCCGCAAATGGCATTTCTCCCCAGATGGCTGCATTTCGTTATGGGTTCATCTTCGTGGACATACGGGATAAGCCAGCACCTTAGAACAAATGATCGGATATTACAACGGGAAATCGAGCTCTTTTGCCTGCCCTCTGCTGGGAAAAAAAGCTTTGAACCCCGGGAATAACCCTGTTCGACCCATGTGTCCCTGACGTTATCGGCGGCGTGAACCTCCCAGTATGCCGCCCAGAACGCCGCGCAAAATCTGGCGGCCGATCTGGCTGCCGACGGTCCGGGCGGCCTGTTTGGCCAGCGTTTCCACCATGCCCTGGCGGCGCGTGGTGCCGAACAGGAAATCTCTGATCACACCACCGCCTTCGGATGTCTCGTCGGTCTGAGCCTGGGCCGGCTCCGGCACGGCCCCCTCCTTTTCCGCTGTTCGCTGTTTCAGGATTTCATAGGCAGACTCGCGGTTCACCGGCGAATCATACTTGCCGCCAATCGGGCTGCGCGCCATCACGGCTACCCGCTCCTCCTGGGTGGCCGCACCTATCCGGCAGCGCGGGGGGCAGATCATCGTCCTTTCCACCGGCATCGGTACGCCCTTCTCCTGGAGCGTCGAAACCAGGGCCTCGCCAACGCCCAATTGGGAGATCACCGAGACGATGTCCAGTTTCGGGTTCGTCACGAAGGTTTCCGCCGCGGTTTTGACCGCCTTCTGGTCACGGGGCGTGTAAGCCCGCAGGGCATGCTGGATGCGGTTCCCGAGCTGGCCCAGGATTTCGTTGGGCACGTCATCGGGGAACTGTGAACAGAAGTACACGCCGACGCCCTTGGAGCGGATGAGCCGAACAACCTGCTCAACCCGCTGGCGCAGCATGGGGGGCGCATCGTCAAACAGGAGATGAGCCTCATCGAAAAAAAACACCAGCTTCGGCTTTTCAAGGTCGCCCACCTCGGGAAGGTTTTCGAAAAGCTCCGACAGCAGCCAGAGGAGGAAGCTTGCGTACAATCTAGGCTTGAGAATGAGTTTGTCTGCGGCCAGGATATTGATGATGCCGCGGCCGCTGAGGTCGGTTCGAAGAAGGTCGTTGAGATCCAGTGCGGGCTCGCCGAAGAAAAGTTCACCCCCTTCCCGCTCCAGGGACAGAAGCGAGCGCTGAATGGCCGACACGGACTGAGCACTTACGAGGCCATACTGTGTCGATATCTCCTTTCGATTGTCTGCGACAAACCCGAGCAGGGCACGCAGGTCGTCGAGGTCAAGCAGCAGGAGCCCGCGGTCGTCCGCCAGCTTGAAGGCGATCTCAAGCATTCCGGTTTGCGTATCATTGAGCTCGAGAATCCGGCTTAACAGGTTCGGACCGATTTCACTCATCGTGGTGCGGATGGGATGACCGGCCTTACCGAATATGTCCCAGAACAGTACCGGACTTCCTTCATGGGTGTAGCCCTCCATGCCGATCTGGGCCACGCGCTGCCGGATCTTGTCATTGGCGGCACCCGCCAGCGCCAAGCCGGAGACATCGCCTTTGACGTCAGCCATAAACACGGGAACGCCCAGACGCGAGAAGCCTTCTGCAAGCACCTGGAGAGAAATGGTCTTCCCGGTGCCGGTGGCTCCCGCGACGAGGCCATGGCGGTTGCCGTACTCGGCGAGCAGGTAGACTGGCTTTTCGCCCTTGCCGATAAGTATCTGGTTCATGCAATACCTCCTCTTTAAAGGTGAGAATGAGATGATTCTGCCATTGTGGCGCCGTATCGACGGACCGCATTGTACACTCGATGCAGAACGGGGAACTTCGGCGATGCGCGCACGTCCTTTCCCGTGCAGACCTCCACGACGTTCAATCCGGCGTCGATCACGGCCGTTGCATACTCTTCCCGAGAGAAAAGGCTCATTTCCATCTATCCGGACGGTAGGATTTCCTGAAAAGAACGCCCCATGTGCGGGTCTGAGTATAGGGAAAGCGGGCTGTGTGTGTCAAGGGACTTCCCGGTGGAGGATCCTGGTATGCACAACAAAGACAGCCGGTATGGGAATGGATTGTGGAGGACACAGGGCCCTTGGCAGCGGTGCTGACGCTTCGGCTCTTGAAGACGGTGGCCCAGCCTTGACGACAGCGGATCAATTTCTTGTGGCTGTTCAAAATGGTTTTCTGGATAACGTGAAAGAATGCCTGGGCCGGGGGATCGACATGAACGTGCGCAACGAAAAGGGCGAATCCGCCCTTAGTCTGGTGTAAGATGTCGCTACGGCTGAATAGCTGATTTCACGGGGTGCAGACGTCAACCTGCCCGACAGGCAGTCCGGCATGATACCGCTGTTTTTTCAGGAGGTGCCGATTGCCCGTCATCCTGGTCGCAGCAGGGGCGAAGAAGGGGAGGCAGAAAAAGCCTTCCGAAATTTCGGAAGAATCCGGACGGTCTCGTGAGATCAGGCCATAAATCAGGAGGTTTGAATGCCGGCGTTGCCCGCGACATTCTCAGTATTTGATTCCCCGCTGTGTTTGTTCTTCCGATTCAATTCCGAGCAATCCCCTTTGGTCACCCGTATTGGGCTTGCTCTCCGGCGTTTTCCGGGGCTCTTCCGTCGTCCAGCGGTATCCGCAACACTGCGCCAGGAAAAGCACGTTTCGCTGACGATCTTTCTGAAGCTGTGCCATTTTATTCTTGATCATCGGTTTCAATGCCTGGGTGTTCTGCCTGACATGTTCCATCTGCTGTGCCACCTCTTGTCGGCTTTGGAAGGCGCGGCTCAGCACGCCTTCCGCCTCCTGATAGGTCAGCGGAATAAAGGATGTGCCGTTTCTTGTGAATCTTCCACGGACCGGATAATTCAACCCACGGTAATAAAATGCTTTCATTGAACTTACCCGGTTGGCATATTGATCCGGGCTTTCCTCCTTCATCCTGGTGATCCTGTACATCATCATATTGCTATTATTGACAATGGACTCCCAGCGATTGATGGTTTCATCAATCGCTTTATTGTTCTCTTTGGCCTGCTGGCACTTTTTTTCGCGTTCCTTGGCGTCCGTTGGGCAATAGATGGTGTCATCAGCCAAACAGGGAACAGCGAAACACACTAACAGAAGGAGGATAAACATTTTTTTCATCTGTCATTTCCTTTCTTGAAACAATGAATCGACCGAGGCAAATACAGCTTGCGTGCGGCGAAAGTACGGTCGGACGAAGTAATATAGAAAGCGTGGATTTGTGTGTCAAGTAATTTTGGCGCCACGACGTTATCCATTCAACGAGTGAGCCGTGGGATAAGGGCTTGCGGCTTTTTTTGCGGATTCCTTCCTGTGGGAGTCCGGAGCTATCTCCTCGCAGAATAATTCCAGTATTTAACTGGGATACAATCCGTGGTTGTTCAGTAGTGAAAAAGTTGAATCAATCTTATATAGTCCCTTCAGAAAGATTCTTCAGGCTCTGCCGGGCATGTGCACCCGTTCAACAAGGCCTGGGCTGGATCCAAATCCACCGCCTGTTTTTTGATTGAATTTTTTTACCATTAACGGATCGGATCAGAAAGGAAGGCCCTATGAAGGCAATTCAACCGCTGATGACTGAGTATGAAGATATCAAGGGCATATGTGATGTCTTGGGAACGGTGTATGAACAGCTGGAGGCCAGCGGAGACATGAAGAGAGATCACCTGAGTGCAATCACGGAATACCTGAAGGTGTTTCTGGATAAATACCAGCAGCCGGGGATGTCGACGAATGGCCGCACCGCAGCAGACAGGCTGCCTCACTGAGAAACCGCTCGCTACCCGTCACGTCCCCGATCTTCACCCTGTACCCGATTTTGAACGCCCGGCGGTAGGTCAACATGTAACCGGCAATGATGTTCGAAACCAGATAGGTGGAGCCGAGCGAGAACACGACACCGAGGAAGATCGAAATTCCCTTGAAGGCGGCAGATCGGGAACCGGGAATGTAAGGATAGGCCACAATCAGGGCGAAGGCAATGAGACGAAGCGGATGATCTTGCAGGTTGAGAGCGCCCAGTCCCGGATCGAACCCGTCAATCGTGACTTGTTCCTTGGATAGGGCATCAAAGAAGAGGCGCAGAAGCCTCAGTACAGAACGAAAGAAAAAATAAAGAATTACAAGGATAAGGAGGTTGGGGATCGCATCCAAAAACGCTTTTCCCATCTGGGTCAGCGAGCCGGTGATGAGATCAAGCAGGCGGTTGGCAAGGCCGCGCGTCCAGGGGAAAAGGGAGAGAACAAAATCAAGGTAGGCAAGGAATACTGCCGGAATAACGCCGAGGCGGATGGCATAAAGCATCCCCTGAATGGCCAGCCAGATCTGCTCCGCTCGGACGACCTCGAAGGACTGAATCTCGAGAGAACGAACCCGGCTCTTGACACGCCGGCCGAGAAATTCGGTGAGTCGCCGGGCAACCCGAAGCAGAAGAAAAATTCCAAGCAGCAGAAGGACCGTGGCTGCCAGGGCATAGAGGCATCCATAAGCAGTACGTCACGGCTGCGCATGTTACGGTAGTCATTGATTGCTTGGCGGATCCTCGTTAAATGAACCTTAGTCTCACAGTTCCCCGGCTCAAGAGAGACTGGACCGTTGGACCGCGGACAGAGAGACGCGGAGGCGATACGGTCCGGCTCATGGGCGAGATGCTGCCGGTCCTGTGAGTATGTCTTTCCCCGGCACTAATGGCCATGTGCAGCTTCCGCTTCTTCAAAAGATTTGTGCAGTGTTCCCGCCGGATGCTCCGGTGGAGAGTAAATGACGTAAACCTTAAGCGGCGTTTCCCCTTCATTTATAATATTGTGCCAGAATCCCTCGGGGATGAAAATCGCCCAGTCATCCGAAACCTTTCTGTCAAAAGTCATCTTATCCCTGGATTCCCCCATGACCACACGGGCATTGCCCTTTTCTATGCGTATAAACTGATCGCCCCTATCGTGTTTTTCAAGACCTATCTCGCCCCGGGGGTTGATGGACATGATGGTCATTTGAAGATTCCTCCCTGTCCACTTTGCGGTGAGGAAGTTGTCATTGTCTTCCGTCAGGTCTTCAATGTCAACAATCCATGGCTGCCTGCCGTAATCTCTGGCTTTTTCCTTTCCGCCGGATTCATCCGCGATTGCTGATCCCGCACAAAGCGCAAAAAGACAGAAAGCAAAGATAGTATTCTTTAACATACCCTTTCCCCCTTAAAAATGAATTTTCAATGGATTCTGCGTCTTAATATTTCAGGAAAATGAGGTTTGTTCCTGCCTGCCGATACAAGCTGAACAGTACGAAAGTCCGACGGAAAAAGGCTATTCGAACTGATGAGGGAAAAAACCCAGTCCTTCCGCTGATGGTTTCAAGGATACTGGCCGATTCATCTCATTGCCTGGGTTTTCTTTCTCATCCCGATTTCCATCCATTAAAGCCGCCCATACTTCGGGTGTCCAACGCATGATTCCATCATTTCTTTTTAGATGATAAGTTCTCTAAAATCAATCACATTTACTGGAGCGGGACTCCCTGGTCAGCGGCTCAAGGGTGAAATACCCGTTCCGGCAGGATTGTGCCTCTTTTCTTTTATCGATGTAATGATGTGGGGGAGAGCAAAAATACCAGGCCTCCGTTCGTCGCCTTCCTTCGATTCTCCGGGGCGACCCGGCATTCGCTCCAGAAGACGCCAAGCGAGACCGTCCGGTTCCAGGCCAATCGTTGGCGCTGTTCGGGGGGGGGGATGTTCGCCCTTAAGCTGGAACCAGAAAGAAGAGGCGGCTGATTCGGAACATTGATGAGGTGTGTTTCGTTCCCAGAACACTTGAGGGGCGGTATCCCCTGGCTGGTGTCCTGTCAGGCAAAGCATGAGTAACTGTCTCCGCTGACCGGAAAGGAGGGCCTTTCAAGTGAGGTGCATCGGCGCCTCAATCCCGTCACTCAAGAAGGTCCATGAGATGGCGGACCTGCTGCGGCATTTCCGCTCTCTGGAGATGGTCCGACAAGTTGATCATGCAGCCGGGGCAGGCGGTAACGACGATATCGGCAGCGGTGGCTTTCACGCTTTCTACTTTCCTGTCGGCGATTTTTTTGGTCAGCTCATAGTGGTAAATGCTGAAGGATCCTCCCATGCCGCAGCAGCGGTCGGCGTTGGGCATTTCAACGTAGGTCGATCCTTCAAGAGCCTGAAGAATCCGGCGAGGCTGGTTCCGGATGTTCTGGTAGCGAACGAGGTGGCAGGGGTCATGCCAGGTGATGGTTTTACCCTGAAACTCTTTTCTCAGATGAAATTCTTCAGGTGGAATGTCCAGAACATCCACGAGAAATTCCGTGACATCCTTGATCTTCTTCGAAAAAGCTTCAAAATCCTTCCTCTGCCTGTCGTTTTCAGGAAGATAGACCTTATAGTCCTTGAGGCTGGAACTGCAGGTGGCACAGGTCGTGACGACATAGTCAACGTCTTTGAAGGCTTCCATGTTCTTGTAAGCGAGCATTCTGCCCGTCTCTAAATCGCCGCTGAAGTAAATGGCGGCGCCGCAGCAGCTCTGTGCTTTGGGAACTACGACTTCAATTCCGTGTCTCGTTAAAAATTCAATGGTTTTAAGGCCTGTTTCAGGGAAAATAAAATCGGTGGCGCACCCCATGAAATATCCCACACGCATTCTGGGCGCCTTAGAATCCCGGGGCGGATTCACTTCCTGAACCTGATCCCGGAGGAGAACGCTGGAGATGGCCGGGATGTTCCTTCCCTGTCCCAATGCTTTAAGAAAATCAGGTAAGTGCTTCATTCTGCCCTGCTTTCCAGGTATCATCCACTGGAGTTTCGAGGCGAGTTTTACGGTCCATCCGAAAAGCCGGCGATTGGCCATCACGTGGCGGAAGATCAGCCTCTTGAGAAGAGGAAGCCCCTGCTGCCGGACCTGTTCGGCCCTTGCCCCGACAATGACACGATCAACCTGCGTTTTCGCCGGGCAATTGACTGCGCAGGCCTTGCAGAGAAGGCATTTTCCGATGATGTCCATCGCCTGATCGCTGAGCTGCTGCTCGCCCTTGAGGACCTGCTTCGTCAGGAATATCTTGCCTCGAGCCACGGAAGATTCAACGAGCTCTTCCTGGTAAATCGGGCAGAAAAAGGTGCAGAACCCGCATTTCATGCACTGGTCGACGTATTGTTCAATTTTTTTAAGCTCGTTCAAATCTTCCAAAGTCTGACTCGTTATCGGTTCAGTCCCATATCTTGCCGGGGTTCATAATGTTGTTCGGGTCAATCAGGGATTTGATGTTCTTCATCAGATCCGTAACGGTCGGTCCCAGGGCCCGTCGGAAAAACCGCTGCTTCTCCAGCCCGATACCATGCTCTCCGGAAAGAACCCCGCCCAGCTCAAGGGCCGCTTCGATAATTCCTTCAACGGCTTTTTCAGCGCGCGCAAAATGTTGACTGTCCTTGATATCCGTCAGAACCGAGGGGTGAAGGTTGCCGTCCCCGGCATGGCCCATGACCACAATTTCAAGATCGTATTTTCTGGATAACTCCCGGCACTTCCGGATCAGAGCGGGAATCTGGCCGCGGGGCACGGTGACGTCTTCCGCCAGGACCGTGGGAGCCCTGCCGAAGATCATGGCAAATCCGGCGCGGCGGGCCATCCAGAAGCGATTCGCCTCGTCCTGGTCCCTGGCGGGCCGCACCTCTCTGGCCCCGTTCATCTTGGCGATTTCAATGATTTTATCCGCTTCCTTTTCAACAGCTTCCGCCATCCCATCCACTTCAAAGATCAAAACCGCATCGGCCTCCCTGGACAGTCCCAGGGGCGAGGCTTCTTCAATGCGGTGAATAAGCCAGTTGTCAAGAAGCTCGATCTTGGCCGGGATAACGCCGCTTTTCAGCACCAGGGAGACGTTCTCGCCGGCAACGGCGACGTCGTCGTAAATGGCCAGGATCGTCTTTTTCGCAGGGGGAATCGCATTGACCTTGAATTCCGCCTTGGTGATGACGCCGAGCGTCCCTTCGGAACTGCAGAAGAGCATCGTCAGGTCGTATCCCACAACGTTCTTCACGGTGCGCCCTCCCAGCTGAATGATCTCGCCTGTGGGCAGAACAACTTCCAGGCCCAGGAGGTACTGCTTTGTGACACCGTATTTGACGCCGGCCGGTCCCCCGGCGTTTTCCGCCACAATGCCTCCGATCGTCGCAGCAAGAAAACTCTGGGGATCCGGGGGAAAGAAGAGGCCTTCCGCGGCTAGGCGGGCGTTGAAATTCATCAGGACCACTCCGCATTCGACCGTTGCCGTGAAATTTTCCCTGTCGACCTTGAGGATCTTGTCCATTTTGGTGGTGCACAGCACGATGCCGCCCAAAACGGGAATGGACCCGCCGCTGACATTCGTTCCGCCGCCTCGCGGCGTCACGGGGATCCTGTGGGCGTTGGCCAGTTTCATGATGGCGGAAACCTGTTCGGCGGTCCGAGGGAAAACGACCACATCGGGTTCATGGGTCCACTGTGATGTTCCATCATAGGAATAGGTTTTCAAGATTTCCCTGGTGGTGAGGACATCTTCCCTGCCCAAGATATTCTGCAGTTCAACGAGAACGGATTCGCTGATCATGGCTGCTTCCTTATGAAATCTCCATGTTAAAAAAGAGGGCTCGTAGGTTGAAGTAAATGGGCCGTGAGGCTGATCGGGACAAAAAGAGGCTGAGTGAAGTATGAACAGTCCGGAAGGATGAGCGTGTTTTTTTCAGCGAATGCACGCTCACCCTTCCAAACAAGGAATTCAGGAACAGGATCGTGGGCTACTTGTCTTTGAAGTTCGCTTTCCGCTTTTCCAGCAGGGCCGTCATCCCCTCGAGCTTGTCTTCTGATGCGCCCGCTAACGTAAAGCTGAGAATTTCAAAATCAAGCCCGCTTCCGAGATCGACGTTCTGCCCGGCATTGATGGCAGCCTTTGCCATCTTGAGGGCCACTTTGGGTTTGGATGCCAGCTTTTCCGCCAGCTCCATCGCCGCCTTGTCAACTTCCTCAAGGGGCACCACCTTGTTGACCAGGCCGTACCGCTCGGCTGTCGCTGCGTCGATCATATCCCCCGTCAGGATCATCTCCTTGGAGCGTGCCGGACCGATCAGCCGGGTTAACCGCTGCGTTCCGCCGGCGCCGGGAAGGATACCCAGATTGATTTCCGGCTGACCGAACTTGGCATTTTCCGCTGCAATTCTCAAATCGCAGGCCATGGCCAGTTCACAGCCGCCCCCCAGTGTCAACCCCTTGATGACGGCGATTACGGGAAGAGCATAATGGTTGAGGCTTTCGCAGGCCTTGCGGAAGCCCTGGCAGAAATCGTAGAGTTCCACGGGCGTCAGGTTCACCATTTCCTTGACATCGGCGCCTGCCGCAAAAGCTCTCTCGCCAACGCTGTTGACAATAACGACCTTGACGTTTTCGTCCGCTTCGATTTCACTTATGGCTTCCGTGATTTCCCGGAGGATGACGCTGTTCAGAGGGTTCATCGGAGGCCTGTTGAGCGATATGGTGGCGATTCTGCCTTCAATGTTCAAAAGGATCATTTCATATGCCATCTCTAAAACCCCCTTGCCTATTCGTATTTGTACCAGCCCGCGCCGGTCTTTCGGCCCAGCTGGCCCGCCTTCATCTTCAGCTTGAGGGCGAGGGGAGAATTCCAGCGGACTTCACCGGTTTCGGCGAATAAATAATCCAGGATGTGCTTGTTGATGTCCGCACCCACCAGATCCATCAGCTCAAAGGGGCCCATGGGGTAGTTCAGGCCGAGCTTGACCGCCTTGTCGATGTCTTCCATGGTGGCTACGCCTTCCTCGTAAAGTTTCAGGGCCTCCACGGCCGAGGCCATCATGATCCGATTGACGACGAAGCCGGGGGCATCCTTCTTGATGTCCACGGAGATCTTGTTGAGCTGTTTGGTGAAGTCTTCCGTAGCCTTGACGGTCTCGTCGGAGGTGAAATATCCCCGGATGATTTCGACCAGCTTCATGACCTGAGGAGGATTGAAGAAATGCATGCCGACGACCCGGTCCGGCCGTTTGGTGGCGGCGGCGATTTCGGTCAGGGACATGGACGAGGTATTCGACGCAAGAATAGTGTCCGGACGGACCACCGAATCGAGTTTTGCAAAGGCATCCTGTTTGATCTTCAGGTTTTCGATAATGGCTTCGATGACAAAGTCACAGTCGGCAAAATCTTCCATCTGGACGGTTTTCTTGATTCTTCCGATTGCGGCCTTCGCCTCTTCTTCCGTCATTTTTCCCTTTTTGATGGAGCCGGCCATCAGCTTTTCCATCCGGGTAATCCCGCCGTCAACAAACTTCATATCAATATCGCCAAGAACGATTTCAACGCCAAGTTGAGCCGCATGCTGGGCAATCCCGCCGCCCATGGCGCCGGCGCCAAGAACACCAAGTTTTTTTACCGTCATTTGCATAAACCTCCTCTGAGCTGATATTTTACGGGGTTATACATTCATAGAAACAGAGCTGTCAAGGCTTTTATCCGAAGAGTGGCGGGTGCTGAGCTTATGGCTGTTCGGCAGAAACTCCATGGCCACAGGCGAGGCAATCCAGTAAAAAATGTAAAACGGGAAGGTATTGTGGTAGAATGAACTGTGAAAAGGTGGAAAACAGCATGCCGGTCCTGATCTGCAGCCGCTGCGGAGGGGTGGAAAATCGCATTGCAAGCCGGACGGAGAAGGAAGCCATGTCCAGGGAAAGGGTCAACCGGAGACAGAAGGATATATCCCGCTTACTGAGGGAGAGTAAGCGGTTTGTCAAAGACAGAATCCGCAAAAGAAACAGCGGCAGGAAAACCGGATCGTAACGCCTGGTGGAATTCTTCCGCATGATCCGTGCTTGAAAAATGTCATCCGCAAAGATATCGCAAAGACAGGTGAACCATGCAGCGGGTTGAAGATCGACGCCCGGAAACAGGGAACGCAAACAGAGGACGATGACCATGACATTACAACGTGTATTTTCCGATCAGGATAAGGTTCAGATTGAGAGACGGGGATTGTCTGTTGAGAAAGTGATGGAGCAGGTCGGGATTTTTCGGGAAGGGGCGGCCCCTTTGAAATTGAATCGTCCCTGTACTCTTCAGGATGGGATCTTCGTTGTCGGCGAGGAGGAGGGCAGGGAACTGGTCCGTCTCCATGAGGAAGAGGCTGGGGCAGGGCGGATGCTGAAGTTTGTTCCCGCTTCAGGGGCGGCCAGCCGCATGTTCAAGGACTGGTACCGGATTCTGGATGCCGGTGGTCTGCAGGATGAGGATTCGAAAGAGAAATTTTTGAGGGATCTGAGGAAATACGCTTTTTGGGATGACTTGAAATCCGCTGTTGCCAAAGCGGGGAGAGATTTCGATGACCTTTTGGCAAAAGGAGATGTCTGCCCGATCCTGTCTACGGTTCTGGCCAAGGACGGCCTCAACTACGGTCAACTTCCCAAGGCGCTTCTGAAGTTTCACTCATCTCCGGAAGGTTCACGGACGGCCATTGAAGAGCACCTTGTGGAGGCGGCGCTTTATGCCAAGGATGCTCAGGGAAGGTGCCGCATCCACTTTACGGTTTCTGCCGAGCACGAAAGGGCGGTTCAGGAATTCCTCAGGCGGATTGATGCGATCTATGAAAAACGGTGGAACGCGTCATTCGATCTATCCCTTTCCATCCAGCATGCCCATACGGACACCATTGCCGTCGATCTGGAGAAGGTCCCTTTCCGCGACCTGGATGGCTCCCTTGTGTTCCGTCCCGGAGGCCACGGTGCGCTGCTGGAAAATCTGAATGCCCTGGATGGAGACATCATCTTTATCAAGAATATCGACAATGTCGTTCCCGATTCCCTGAAGCCGTCAACGGTGCTGTACAAAAAGATTCTGGGGGGATATCTGATACGGCTGCAGAAGCGAATCTTCTCCTATGCCGCAAGGCTGATCGAAGGCGGACTAACCGAAGACGAGCTCTCCGAGATCATCGCATTCTGCCGGAGGGAACTGTGCCTTTCCTTTCCGCCGGCTTTTATTGGGGCTCCACTCTCCGAACGATGCCAACAGGTTGCTCGGAGCTTGAACCGCCCCTTGCGGGTTTGCGGCGTTGTCAGAAACGTCGGCGAACCTGGGGGCGGCCCTTTCTGGGTTGAGGACGAAACCGGCGCGTTGTCCCTTCAGATTGTTGAGGAGATTCAAGTGGACTCGAACTCCGAGTTTCAGTGCTCCCTCTGGAGGGCAGCAACCCATTTCAATCCCGTGGATCTGGTCTGTGGCGTGCGGGATTACTCGTCGAGGAAGTTCGATCTGCGGCAATTTGTGAATCCCAGGGCGATTTCCATTGCACGGAAGACGGAAAAGGGCAGAGAATTGTATGCGTTGGAACTCCCGGGGTTGTGGAATGGCGCCATGGCCGACTGGAACACCGTCCTGATCGAAGTGCCCCTGGAGACGTTCAATCCCGTCAAAACAGTTGAAGATCTCCTTCGGCCGCAGCACCAGGAAAAATAAAGGGGGTCTCGTCCATCGGTTTTCTTCTCCCAATCAGGTGATGAATCGTGCGGGCCCTTCGATGATCCGCAAAGCAAAGATGGGCCCGGACGGATCGGACAGCGAAGTTGCGTCCTGGGAACAAAGAATAAAACCCCGGCCGGAGGCTGTCTGAAGAAGGCGCGTCCGGCCGGGGTGGCTTTCGGTTCCGTAATTCAACGGGATGAATGTTGCGGATGTTCAGTGCCCCCCACCTCATCCTGAGGGGATCCCCGTTATTTGAAATCTTCACAGCTTTCACAGATGTTCCTGCATCCCCCGAACACACCGCCTTTCCAGTGCTTCAAGAGTTCCGAATTCAGGATGTAGCCGGAACCGAAGGTGGAGTGAACGTAGTCGATGCTGATGGGCTTCGCCTTTTCTAGAAGAGATTTTTCCACGAGAAACGTCACGCCTCTATCCGTAAAAACCTCATCATCCTCCTTCTTATCATCCATAGCCATCACAAGAAATGGACCTCGCCATCCGCCTTCAGAGACCAGGATTCTGATAGGCTTGACATCTTTTTGTTCTTCAAGGAAATGCTTAATTTTTTTCGCTGCCTCTTCGCTGACTTCAAACATATAGGGCTCCTTTCCATAAAATGTTGTTATGCTTTCTTTATAATGACTAATAATTACCTTTAATGACATATTATGTGTTTATCGGACACTTGTCAAGGTTCGTTTCTTTCAATCGGAGTACTTCCAGGTCCTTAGGGGACAAACGACAACATCGGTGTTGCATGAAAAGGATGGGATAATTTGAGCCTGTAGGAAAAGGCGAAGGGGTTGTTCCGGGAGGAGTGTTCAACGAAAGGCCCTTCAATGCGAACGGGCCATGAAGAAGAGGAAAGCCAGGGGAGCGCTAAATTCTCCAGGCGGTGATGAGTTCCGGCGAAGCCGCCACAACTTCGATAAAAGAGGTCCGGCTTTCGCTGAGGCAGGTCACGGTCACGCCGGCATCCCTGGGGGCATCGCTGTAACGGGCGCAGATTTCCGCGGCCAGATGCACCACTTCAGCACTGCCGCCCCCGGGAATCAGAACGGTCGGTCCCCGGAAGGAGGTCATGTAAACCGTGACATCCCCGTTCTCCGTCAACTTCTGGATTGTTTCATTGTCATTGCGGTTTCTACCCACCACGATTTTGGTTGATTCGTTCAAACGGAAGTGGCGGCCGACTTTCAACAGTTCAATGTCCCGGCGGGAAAACTCTTTTTTATGGCTGAAAAGATCCTTGAGCCTTATGGAGAACATCGGATCGGTGAGGAGGCAGCCGCCGGCAGGGGGGTCGTAATCGGATATTCCGTAGTTTTCTGCCAGTTCGATCTGTATTTTCCGGCCCCGCCCCGAAATGGCCAATAACCTGTCACGCTGAACGATCCCCTCTCGTTCCTGCCTGGTTTCGGGCAGCAGCCTGGCGGACAACGGCCTCAGGAGATCATCGCGATATCCGGAATTTTTGGCAATCACTTCGAGCATCTGCTTTCCCTGGGACATGGGCCGCTGTCCCAGAACCTCACCCGTGAAGATAAAATCCGCTCCCAGTTCAGCCATTCTGTCCCCCGCCGTTTTGATCATCAGGATGTGGCAGTCGATGCAGGGATTCAGGTTCTTTCCGTATCCGTACCTGGGGGAAAGAAGCATCAGCAGATGTTCGTCGGTAATGTCCAGAACGGTCAGGGGAAGGCGGATTTGCGCGGCGGCGCGGCGGGCTTTCCCTGCGCTGAAGAAGGGGGTCTCAAAGGTGATCCCCAGGACATCGATTCCCTGATCCTGGATGACCTTGACGGCAAGGATGCTGTCAAGGCCTCCGGAAAATACGGCAAGCCCCCTGGTCATCAATATTGGACCAGTTCCACATTCCAATCCTTATGCAGCAGGGAATAAAGATTGGGGTCCAGGCCGCAGTCCACAAGAAACAGGGGACTGCGGCTCGGCCGGTCAATTTTCAAGGCGGAGAGGGTGACGGTGATCGTCGCTTTTCTGCCCCGTTCGGCGATATAGAATGCATAACGTTTATCGAAGGCGCTGGGAAGGGAAAGCGCCGAGAGAATCTGGCTGAGATTGGCCTTTTTGGAAAGCCGGGTATTGACCAGGAGAACCTCCTTTTTCTGTTTTGACAGGACCTCCAGAAGCGACCGAGGGGGCTTTTTCGTAAACATGAGGATTTCGCGGGACTCTGTTTTAAGGAGAATATCGGGTTTCAGCGAAAGATGAAATCCAGCGCTGCTGTTGTCCAGGAGCCTGAACTCCTGGTTTCTTGCAGGGCTGTAGCCCAGCTCCGTCAACAGGTTAAAGATCAAATCCATCCGGTCGACGGCATCAATCGACTTCGGCTTCAGGGTTGGAGGAGATTTGTCGGCAGGTGGTGGGAAGGAAATCTCTCCATTGACCACTTCCGTGAATTGAAACCCTTTCAGGTAGGCATATTGTCTGATCTGCCAGGGAAGGAGGGGCGTTTTGTCGGAAACCAGGAGGATGCCATGAAAATCAGGTCTATCCGCCGTGGGGTTTTTTGTTGTGATGAGCCAGTCGAGATTGATCAGCACCTGCGGATTCCTCTCCAACAGGACGGGTTTGAGCCCCTTTCGCATGGAATAGGAAGCCGAGGCGTTCATGATTTCCTGGAGAAGCAGGAAGATGTCCTGGGACGGTTTGACCTTGAGTACGGAATAGTTCTTCCAGTTGGCTTTAATCAGCCTCTGCAGAGAGTCCGGGATCCTGTTTCCAAAATCCAGCAGGACAGTGCTGCCGTCGTCAAATTCCACTACCGGGATGGCGCTGCAGTCAATTGTAACCCGCCCCATCTGCGGCAGGGGAAGAAAATAGCTGCCTTTCTGATTCAGATTTCCGTGGCTTCTGCTGAGAAGCTGTTTCAGGAGAGCCATGTCCTTGTCGGGCGGAAGAAGGGGCTTTATCTCTGACCGCCTCGTCTCGACGTTCTGTTCGGGTGCAAGCGCCGGAGAGGACGTCAGCAGGCTGATGGCCGGCAGCATGATTGTCTGGCCGATCGAAATGCGGCTGAGGTCCTTCAGCCCTGGATTCATCTGGCTGACCATTCGCAAAGCCTTGTGCGCTTCGGCTTCTTGAAGCTTCAACTGGTGCTTCAGGATCCGAATGATGGAATCCCCCTTTTTGACCTGGTACGGGACGACCTGCCCGTTCTGAGCCGCCGCAGGGGGAACGGCCTCCTTTCCTTCCTCGGCCGGGACGGGAAGAAGAATCGTCTGGCCGGGGTAAATCCTGTGAAGGTTCTTCAAGTCCGGGTTCAGTTCTCTGATCAGCGTGTAGCGGTGGGCGGAGTTCTTGAGAAATGTATTGACGATCCGATCGATGCTGTCCCCCTTCCGGACAACATACTCCTGGGTCGTCTTTCCGGTTCCCGCGGTTTTGCGGAGCACCATATGGGCCGTGTCTTCCTTGGCTTCCGAGGGGGGGACATGCAGTGTCAGAACGGAGCAGGACCCAAGAAGCAGGAACAGCAGAAGGCATTTGTTCATATAAGTATCCTCAAGTCGTGATCAATGACAGGCCATTCCAGTGGTTGCTGAATATCGCCGGCGGCGGTTTAGAGGCGATGCACGAAGAACGCCGAATCTGTTGAAAAGGCGACAGGACCGCCAGCAGGGAATGCGTTTCCATGTGGAATTGAAACGATCGACATGGCCATGACCGCAAAAGTTAAAGTGCCTGAAGTACATATCGAACTTGTAGCGGAAAGTCAATTCTTGTAGTCACGGCAACGACAACTTCATGTTTGCAAGATTTAGTTAAATGTTATAGGAAATTCAAGGATTATTTGGGAAATGCCCTGCAGGGCGGAGGGGAGTACCCCGGATATGCGGGCGCTGGAATTCCCGCAGAAACAGGGCATCATTCCAGGCGCATTTCATTCCACAGCGGGCGAACCGTTGGCAGGGTTCAGACAGCGCCGCCTCGAGCGCCTTCTTGAGGTGGTGGAGCCATCGGATCGGGACAGGAATGACGAGGTTCTGAACAAAAAGGAAACGAAGGGGGGTCGGCGTGGCTAAAGAGGATCAAGCAGCCTTTATGAAGGAAGTGCAGGCGCGGTTTGAAAAAAGGGTACGGGAAAATGAAGTCGCCGTTATTGAGCATTGGAAGGATCAACTGGACAGGATTGTGGCCATGAAACCCGAGGGGATTGCCTCTCTGCAGCTCCAGATTAAAAAAGTGTCGGAAATGATGGCCAACCGGATCAAGACGTTGAAGAAGGATGCGAAGTGAAAGAAATTGTGAATTTTCTGTTTGAAGTCGGCATGCTGCAGAAGACACCGCGGACGGGTTTTCAATTTCTTGGTTCGGGTTGTGAATCCGTTGCTGAGCACATCCTCCGGACGATTTTCATCGGCTATACCCTCTGCAAGCTGGAGCAGGACATTGATGAGCCCCGGGTGTTAAAAATGTGCCTTTTCCATGACCTTCCCGAAGCCAGGACAGGCGATATGAACTACGTGAACAAAAAATACGTGACGGTGGACGAAGGCAAGGCGGTCCGTGAGCTGACGGACACCCTCTCCTTCGGTGAAGAGATCAAGGCATGCATTGATGAATTCAACGAGGGAAAAACCCGGGAGTCTCTCATTGTCCGGGATGCGGATCAGCTCGCCTTGATCCTCCAGTTGAAGGAATACGGGGATCTTGGTAATAAATACAGCAGGGAGTGGATTGCCTTCGCCATTCAGCGCCTCTGCACGGACAGCGCGCGTGAAACGGCGAATCAGATTCTGGAGACGGATTCCTCCGACTGGTGGTTTCAGGATAAGAGTGATTGGTGGATTAACGGAAACAAGAGAAAATATTCCAAGGGGGCAGACAGCGCAAGATGAAGGATGATCGTAATCGAGAGCTTTTACCTGTCGGTAGCGGCAGAACCGGCCAGAGACGAACCCGGGTCTTTTCTTTCACAGTCTGTGTATGGTTTTCATGGCTCCTTCTTATGGCGGGATGTGCCACCGTGAATCAGGAGCAGGCGGAATCCCATATGAACATAGGGGTCGCCTATATGCAATCGGGGGAATATAACTCCGCACTGAAGGAGCTGCTCAAGGCGGAGAAGCTGGGGGAAGCGAATCCAAAGATCCACTACCTGCTGGGGATCGCCTACAGCGGCAAAGGGCTTCAGGAGCTCGCCATCGCAGAGATGAAAAAAGCCATCAGCCTGGATAACAACTACTCGGAGGCGCACAACTTCCTGGGGACCATCTATCTGAACATGGAAAAGTGGGATCTGGCCATAGAATCCTTTGAAAAGGCCCTGGCCAACATCCTTTACGACACACCGGCAAAAGCTCATTACAATATGGGGCTGGCCTATTACCACAAGGGGAGTTATGCGGCCGCACTGCAGCAGTACGGCCTGGCGAGCACACAGAACCCTGAACCCGCCGATTTGCCATTTCTCGAAAAGAACTGGGGAATCGCCCTTCTCGCCTCCGGGCGTCCCCATGAAGCCCTCAAGCATTTGCAGAAGTCGGTAGAATTGGTTCCCGCCCTGGCAGAGTCCTATTACTGGATCGGGCAATGCTTTGTCGAGCAGGGAAACAGGGAGAAGGCGAAAGAGGCGTTCCAGGAGGTGATCCGGCTGGCTCCCGATACGGAGTGGGGCGAAAAATCCAGAAAGAAGATCCGGGAACTGTCCTTCCGCCGCTGACCTGCGGAAGATGCCTGCTCTCATCCGTGGTTGCGGCAGGTATGCCGGAAAAAGAATCGCCGTTTGCATCAAGGAGAACATGTGTCATGACGAAGAGAGAAAATGTCTGGTGTTGTATCATTCCAGTACTTGTGGCCATCGTCGTTCTTTCTGCCTGTACAAGGTATGAAAGGCAGGTGGTTCCCTTCAAAGTCCCTGCCGCCTACCCCAATGTCCAGTCGGCGGCCGGTGCTCAGATTGCCTCACGGTCCTATGATGACAACCGGGAGGCCCAGAAAGCATTCGGCTTTGACATCCGCGGTGCCGGAATCCTGCCTGTTCAGGTTGTTTTTGACAATAAGGGACCCTCGCCGTTGGAGATCATTGCGGAACAGACCTGGCTGATCGACGAAGAGAGCAACATGTGGCCGATTCTTGATGCGCGGATGGCTTACGACCGAATCGAGAAGGCGACCAAATTCGGAAAGGTGGCTCCTGAAGCGGCGACCGCGGGCTTGCTGGGTGGCGCGGCGGGTGCCGTTCTCGGAGCGGCCGTCGGTATCGTCACAGGGACCAATGTAGGGGAGGCATTGGGGAAGGGGGCGGCCATTGGAGCCGCTGCCGGAGCAACCCTTGGAGGAATCAAGGGGATGACCGATGCGAATGTCCAGCGGGAAATCAACGACGATCTTGCTACGCGTTCTCTTGAAAAAAGGGCCATCCAAGCGGGAGAAATCGCACATGGATTTCTTTTCTTTCCCGGAGAGGCGAAAAAAGCCCGGGAGCTTCGGCTGATGGTACGGGACATCGAAACGGGCAAGACATTCCGGCTCTTCATGCCCCTGTGACAAAAAAAGAGATAAAAAACGAAAACGCTGCAGAAACAGTCCAGGGCTGTCCGGGCCGGGAAGCCCTCCATCCACTTTGGGAAGAATGAGCCTCCTCCTTTTGTTCTGAGAAATGTTTTATCCTATTATTTTCAGGCACATCGGGTTATTTCATTTTCCTGAAATTCAAGCGGATTATGGCGGAAATCCTCAGACAAATTTTTAAGTTTGGCCTAAGGAATTAGCTGATAAAAAATAAGGTTGACATAATGTGTTTTCTTATGTTAACCAAACGCCCATGAAAAAATACAGAAAGCATTGTTTCAGTGTTTTATCATGCCTCATCATTATCTTTCTGGGTTATCCTGATCTTTCCGGTTCAGAGGCTATGGCCGGGGAAAGTAAAGCGTCTGAAGCCGTTGTCTGCAAAGTTGAGCAGCATTTGAAGGATAAGAAGGCAAAACTGGGAGGTAGAAATCTGCGGGCTGTTGCCCAAACCGTCTGCAGAGAATCGCAGGTTCGCAAAGTGGATTACCGCCTTGTTCTTGCCGTGATGGAAGTGGAGAGCAACTACAGGCATGATGCCGTTTCACCCGACGGCTCAAAAGGAATTATGCAGCTGAAGCCGTCAACCGCCCGGGGAATCGTTCGAAAGGCCGACCCCACAAGCAATGGCTCGTTAGATCTCTTCGATCCGAGAACAAACATCAAAATCGGCGTGTATTTTTTATCGCAGCTGCTTGATGAATTCAAAACGATCCGGAAGGCTTTATATGCCTATAACGTGGGGCCGTACCGGGCAAAGCGGCATCTGGCCAGGATGCCGGCTAACAAAGATCCGAACAGCACGTTTACCCAGCGGGTCATCAGTGCCTTTCAGAGCAATCGTTTAACCCTGCCTGCCATCTAGTCCTTTTTTTCCAGTTTCTTCAGCAGGTTCGCCATCTTGTCCAGCTCCTCCCCGTAAGAACCCCAATTCCCACGCGTCAGAAAATCCTGGGCCCGTCGATAATGCTCCAGAGCCTTGAGGCCGATTTCCCGGTCCGTTTCTTCTGAAACGGACCCGCTGCCTTGAAGGGCTGCCGTCCCAGGCAAAGCAGCCGGCATCTCAGCGTTCCGGGAAAGTTTTCCCCCGAAAATCCTCTGAAGGGACAATTCCAGGTTTTCCTCCATGGCGATGGCATTGCCGTAAGCGGCAATGACTCTCTTCAATTCGGGAAGCTGGCCTTTTTCCGCCGCCAGGTAGAGGGAGCTGACGTATAGAACCGATTTTTCAATCGGGATCACGAGAAGACTGCCCCGGATCACCTGTGAACCGCTTTGATTCCAGAGAGAAATCTGCTTGGAGATTTCCGTATCCTGATCAATGCGGGCTTCGATCTGGCGTGTTCCGAAGACAAGTTTCTGCTTGGGAAAATGGTAAACGATCATTTTTCCATAATTTGGCGCATCGCAGCGGGCGGCCATCCACGCCGAGAGGTTATCCTTGCTGCTGGGGGTGAACGGAAGCAGGAGGATGTATTCCTCCATGCTTTCCTCTGGAAGCTTCATGATGGTGTAATAAGGCTCCATCTCTTCATTGTTTTCCGCGCCGAATTTGCGGGGGATGGTCCAGAGGTCCTCCTTGTTGTAAAATACCTGGGGATCTTCCATGTGATAGGTTCGCAGCATCCTGGCCTGGATGGACATCATGCCGGCGGGATAACGGATATGACTCAGGAGATCTGCCGGCATTGCGGAAAGGGGGCGAAAAACGCCGGGAAATATGCGGGCATAGGTCTTGATGATCGGATCGTTGAGATCGCTGATATACAGCTGAACCGTTCCATCGTAGGCGTCAACGGTCGCCTTCAGGGAATTGCGGATATAGTTGCCGACGCCCGCAACGGGTTCGGAATAGGGAAACCTGGTTGTGGTGGTGTAGCCATCGACAAACCAGACAAGCCTGCCCTCCTCGGTAATGACGAGATAGGGGTCTTTATCGAGGCGGATGAAGGGTACAATCCGGGAAATTCGTTCCTCGATGTCCCGATAAAACATGATTTTACTCTTCGGGGCAATGTCATCGGAGAGCAGAATCGTCAACGAACCGAAGCGAGCTGCGAAAAGCAGCTTCTTCGTGAAGGAGAGAGGCACCCCTCCCTTGCCGTCGTAGCGGGAATAGACGTTCTTGTCCCCCACGGGATAATCGAACTCAGGCCTCTTCGTGTTGACAAAGACATAGTCATTGGATTTTTCCCCGTAGTAGATCTTTGGCTGTTTGACGACGACGGAAGTGGTAGAAGCCGGCGGAATATCGCGAATAAAAAATTCGGGAAGCCCCTCCTGGGAAATCCGGTTGACCGGACCCATGACAACGCCATAACCGTGCGTATAGGTGAGGTGCTCATTGACCCAGCTTCGCGAGGGAAGAGACGCGTAGGAAAGCTCCCGGGGTGCAAGCATGATCTGGCGATACTCCCCGTTGATGATATAGCGGTCATTATCGACATCAAGGAACTTGTAATACGTCCGGATCTCCTGCATCTGGCTGTAGGTCTGCAAAAGGGGGGCATGGTTCCACAGCCGGATGTTCTTGATGGTCAGAGAATTCTTCATCAGGTCCTGCTGGGTCAGCGTATTGTCCGCGGGAAATTCGCTGTCCTCTATATGATTGAGTCCGTAGGCGATCCTTGTATACCGGATATTGTGTTCGAGATAGGGCCGCTCAAGGACGATCTCGTTGGGGACGACCTTGAACTTCTGGATGAAGGAAGGATACAGGCCCCGGCCGATCACCATGACCAGCAACAGGGTCAGCACGGAGACTGCCGGTATCCGCCAGGACTTTCCGAAGGCAAAGGCGGAAAGAGAGGCTCCGCAGAGGATGCTGAGAACCACGAGCAACCGGAGGACCGACAGTTGGGTTGTTGTATCGCTATAGCCGGGACCGAAGACCACTCCCCGTTTTGTAAAAAGAACCTCCATCAGTTGAAGCCAGAAGCCGAAAGACCCCAGAAAAAAAAGCAGGGCGATCAGAATGAGAAGGTGGGTCTTTGCTGCGGGGAGAATATGGAATGTTTTCGGCGGGAAAAATAGAAATGAGCGGCGGAGAAAGTAGAGAATGCCCGTAGCGAAGACAGTAAGGATCAGGGTTGAAAAAAGCCACGAATGAAGTTCCTGCAGAAGAGGCAGCCGAAAAACAAAAAAACTGATGTCATAGTGAAACAGGGGATCCTTCAGATCAAAGGGAACCGCATTTAAGAAACTCAGGATGCTTTTCCAGAGATAGGCCGCTTTCATGGCGGCAGCGTAACTGAAGAGAAGAGAGAGCAGAAAAATGAACGTACGAAGCGGGCCCAGTGTGGGCAGTCGATGGGGATGGGGAAAGGAGCCCTGCTGGTCGGTCACACCGGACGGCGGCGAAAGGCGGTCGGCCAGGTAAAGATTGAGGAAGAAGATCACAAAAAACAGTGCACCGAAAAAAGTGGCGGTGGCAATCGAACTCCAGAGCGTCACGGTGAAAATCGGTTCGTAACCGACTTCCTGAAACCAGAACCAGTCTGTGAGCAGACGGATAATCTGCCAGGAGAAGCTTATGCCGACAAAGGCGGCCAGAAAGAAAATCAATCCCTTGTAACTGCGGGTCCGTGAAGACGGCATCTTTAGACCAGGCATTGGAATGTGTTCTCCTCAAGGGCTTTACCGCTCAATTGGCCGCAGGCGGCCAGAATGTCGCGTCCCCTGCTCGCCCGGATGATGGCGGTGAAATGATGTTTTACCAGAATCTGCTGAAATGCCAGGACGGTGTCCTCCGAAGGGGTCTTGAAGGGGGAACCGGGAAATTCATTGAATCGGATGAGATTGAGCTTGCAGCGGATGCCCCTCAACAGGCGGGAGAGCCTTTCTGCATGGGCCTGTGACGCGTTGACGCCGTCGATCAGGATATACTCGAAGGTCAGCATGCGGCGGCCCGGCATGGGATAATCACGGCATGCTGCAAGAAGGCTTTCCAGGGGATACTTCCAGTTGACCGGCATGAGCTGGTTCCGGACCGCATTGTCCGGGGCGTTGAGGGAAACCGCCAGGTTGATGCAGATGTCCCGCCCCAGCTGCCGGATCATGGGAACCACACCGCAGGTGGAGAGGGTGATCTTCCGGTTCGAAAAGCCGAAGCCGTAATCCGAGGTGAGGATGCCAAGGGCCTTCAGCGTGTTTCTGTAATTGGCCAGGGGTTCTCCCATCCCCATCAGCACAATGCTGCGGACATTCGGCCCTTCCGGCAGAGAAGAGAGGATGACCGTCAGCTGACCGGTGATTTCCGAAAGCCTGAGGTTGCGCCTGAACCCCTGCCGGGCGGTCAGGCAGAAACGGCATCCCATGCGGCACCCGACCTGTGTGGAGATACAGGCCGTCCAATGGTTTTTGCCGGGAATCAGGACGCTCTCGATAAAGAGGTCGTCTTCCAGGCGAAAGAGGATCTTTTTGGTTCCATCCCTTGAAGCCTGGATTTTTTCAATTTCGGGGAATCCAATGAAGGAGAGATCCTCCATCTGGCTGCGGAATGGTTTGGAGAGGGTGGTCATTTCCTCGAAGGATTGCACACCGCCCCCGGAGTACAGCCATTTCATGATCTGCCGGGCCCGGTATCGCTCCTTTCCCAGACTTGAAATCAAGGCTTCGATTTCTTCAAGAGATAGATCGCGGATATTGATTCGTTCCATAGCCAATACGATGATTGCAGTCTTTCCGCCAGGATGCCGTCTTTTAGGGCACCCTGGGCCTTTCCTGTTGACGTTACCGCTGCGCCAGCCTTTTTTCCAGGTTGGCTGCAATGGCGTTTATAAAACCCTGGGTGTCGACTTTGCGGTTGTGGGGGCTCGATTCGGCGACGAGGAGCAGGTCTCCCGTCAGGATCCCCTCTTCGATCGTTTCCAGTGTGGCGGATTCCAGCATGTCCGCAAAAAGGGCGACTTCCGGTGTGGAATCGAATTCGGCGCGTTTTCGCAGTCCTCCAGACCACGCAAAAATCAATGCTGTAGAGTTCGAAGACGTTTCTTCACCTCTGAGATGCCTGTAGTAGTGCTTCTGTACCGTGCCGTGTGCCGCCTCGTATTCGTAACAGCCCATCGGTGAAACAAGGACGGAGGTCATCATCGCCAGGCTTCCGTTTGCCGAGGCGATCATGTCCGACAGAACATCCCCGTCATAATTCTTAAGCGCCCAGAGAATGCCTCCCTCCGATTTCATGATCCGTGCGACGGCATCGTCAATCAGGGTGAAAAAATATTCGATGCCTTCTCTTTGAAAATCCTGCTTCCAGGATGTTTCATATTCCCGGGCAAAGATCTCCCGGAATCGGGCGTCATAGATTTTCGAGATCGTGTCCTTGGTGCTGAACCAGAGATCCATCTTCTGATCCAGGGCGAAGGCGAAGCAAGACCTGGCAAAACTGGCAATCGAGTCATCGGTGTTGTGGATCCCCTGAATAACGCCCGGCGAAGAAAAATCATGAATCTTCCTTCGAACGGGAGTTCCCGCTGCGGGGGTGAACACAAGCTCCGCCGTTCCAGGGCCGTCCACACTGATCTCGCTGTTGTCGTACACATCTCCATAGGCGTGCCTGCCGATGATAATGGGCTTCTTCCAGCTCGAAACCGCCGGGCGGATATTCCTGGCCAGGATGGGCTTTCTAAAGACGGTTCCGTCCAAAGCCGCCCGGATGGTGGCATTGGGACTTTTCCATGCCTCCTTCAGGCGATACTCCCGCACGCGATCCTCGTTGGCCGTTATGGTGGCGCATTTTACCCCGACGCCGTATGTTTTGATGGCCTCTGCCGCATCGACCGTTACCCGGTCATTCGTTTCATCCCGATGCTCCAGAGACAGATCGTAATACTCCACAGGAAGTTCCAGGTAAGGCCGGAGAAGCTTCTCCTTGACCATCTGCCACATAACCCGGGTCATCTCGTCGCCGTCCAGTTCGACCAGAGGTGTAAGAACTTTGATTTTAGCTTTCATGAACGCTCTTTCCCACCGATATTTGGATGTTTCCCTGCCGCTCTTCCCCGGCCAAGTGTCTTCCGGATAGGATGCAGCCGTCATTGGACAGAAACCTCAAAAGCGATTTAGCACACCACCGGCCAGGAGAATTTTTTTCTGTCGGCTGGTAAGCTCGAAGGCCACTTCCATCGAGATCCCCCCTGTATCGTTTAAAAGGCGCACTCGGTCCCCATCGACAAGGGAGCTCCGGATATCCGGTAACAGCAGTCTGTCCCCATCAGCCAGGCGGTCATAGTCCCCCTCGTTGAGGAAGGTAAGAGGGAGGATGCCGAAATTGATCAGGTTGGCGGCATGGATGCGCTCAAAAGACTTGGCGAGGATCGCCTTGACCCCCACATACATGGGGCAGATTGCGGCGTGCTCCCTCGAAGAGCCCTGGCCATAGGATGTTCCGGCCACAATGATGTTGGAATGGCCGGATTCCTTGATCTGCATGGCCCGCTGGAAAAAGGTATGATCCACGATCTCGAACAGGTACTTCGCGTATTTCGGTATATTGGACCGGTACTTCATCCGTTCACCCGCGGGAATGATGTGATCCGTCGTGATGTGATCCCCCACCTTCAGCGTGACAATGCCGTCCAGGGATTCCGGAAGGGGTTCGTTGGCCGGCGGAGGGCCGATGTTGGGGCCCCGATAAATGGGGGCTTTGGCGGCACTTTCGGGATCCATCGGCTTGATGATCAACCGGTCGTCCACATGAAACTGCTCCGGCAAAGAGACGTCAGGGTAGGGGAGATTCAAATCGCGGGGATCCGTGAGATGCCCGGTGAGAACGGCTGCCGCGGCCGACTCGGGGCTGGCCAGATAGACCTGGGCGTCCCTTGTTCCAGAGCGTCCGAAAAAGTTGCGGTTGGAGGTGCGGAGGGATGCAGACCCTGACGGCGGACTCTGGCTGTTGCCAATGCAGAAGCCGCAGGCATTTTCCATGAGTCTGGCTCCCGCGGCAAGCAGATCGGCAAGGTAACCGTCCCGGGCCAGATTCTCCAGAACCTGCTTCGATCCGGGGGCAATGATGAAGCTGACATCGGGATGGGCCACTGTGCCCTTCAGGATTTTCGCGACAGTTGCCAGATCCTTGTAGGAGGAATTGGTACAGCTTCCCAGGCAGACCTGCCGGATCGGGACGGGTTCGCAGTCCCTGATCCGCGCGATATTGCCCGGGCTGTGGGGCATCGCCGTCAGCGGTTCCAGCTTCGAAAGGTCGATTTTCACAACGCGGTCGTATTGTGCGTCGTGATCCGCCGCAAATTCACGCCAGTCCTCCTCCCGTTGCTGGGCTTTCAGAAACCTCCGGGTCATTGCGTCACTCGGGAAAATGGATGTTGTGACTCCGCATTCCGCCCCCATGTTGGTGATGGTCGCCCGTTCAGGTACGGACAAGGTTTCCACTCCGGGACCACCATACTCGAAGACAGACCCCACATTCCCTTTGGTCCCGAAAAGATCCAGCACTTTCAGGATGATGTCCTTTGCAGACACCCATGGATGAAGATGCCCTTCCAGGTGGATGTTGATGACTTTTGGACAGGTCAGATAAAAAGCTCCGCCCGCCATGGCCAGGGCCACATCCAGGCCTCCGGCGCCGATGGCGATCATTCCCAGGGCTCCGCCTGTGGGAGTGTGGCTGTCGGAGCCGATCAGGGTTTTACCCGGCCTGCCGAAACGCTCCAGATGAACCTGGTGGCAGATGCCGTTTCCGGCCCTGGAAAAATAAAGGCCGAATTTTTCGGCGACGCTCTGAAGATATCGATGGTCGTCGGCGTTCTCGAAGCCGATCTGCACCGTATTGTGATCCACATAACTGACGGACAATTCGGTCTTGACCCTGAGGACATGCATGGATTCAAACTGGAGATAGGCCATGGTTCCCGTTGCATCCTGGGTCAGGGTTTGATCGATCCGAATGCTTATTTCCCTTCCCGGGATGCAGGTCTCTGATACAAGGTGATGTTCAAGAATTTTCTGCGTCAGGGTTTTTTTCATAGGAGAACGCTTTCCCAAATATTTAGTTATTTTTTCCATAATGAAACATCCTGCGAGTCTCTTGTTCCCAGGGGGACAGGATAATCACAGAACGGCGGTTGTCCGAAGGACCGTCCGGGCCGCGCAGAGGGATAATCCGTTCTGCCGGCTCTTTTTCTGAAACGAAGAGAAGAACAAGGATAACACTACGAAACTTATAAGAAATTTAACTGTATTATCCCTAAAAAGCAATAAAATAATTTCCGGATGCGGACGTCTCTGGAGAAGACCCTATCTCTGCCAACCCCATGAAAAAAAAGCACCGGAACCAGGATAGGATTCCGATGCCCGATATGTCCGCTATGATACCGCCTTTTTCGACCTGTGCAGCAGAAGGGAAAAGTCTTTTCTCCGTCAGGATACGTCTCGTCCATCCGACTTGACGCTTTTCATTTCCTTAACGCGAACCGCTTTGATGAACCGCTGATTGTAGTATGGTTTATCCAGGCTGTCGATCCGTACATGCTTTCCAGAACGGCTTGAAGAGGCATGGATGAATTCGTTGTTTCCAATATAGATGCCTACATGTCCGAAAGCCCTCCGGGTGTTGAAAAAAACGAGATCGCCCTCTTCGAGTTCACTTTTTGCCACGCGCACCCCCATGCGGGACTGTTCCCTTGCCGTCCGCGGTAACTTGACATCAAAGAACTGGTAAACCTTGGCAACGAAAGCCGAGCAGTCTATGCCCCGAACGGACGATCCACCGAACCTGTAAGGCGTCCCGAGAAATCCCTTGACGACCCGCACAAAGATCTGCCTTTCTTTCGGACTGTTCCATTTTCCCAGAAGCTGGGTGCTGGCTTCCTTGTCATTCTCGACGGACGCCCACTCCTCGTCAGGGATTTCCCCTTCCTCGGCATCATCCTCAGGATAAAACTCGTTATCTTCAGCCTCAAGGGCCATCGCCACTCTCGGGCGCCTGTTCTCGTTTGCAGCTGACGGTGCGGATTGACGCTTGGCAAGGATCAGCTTCTGCCCGGCTTTTATGGTGCTGCTCCTCATTCCGTTCAAGCCCTTGAGTTCTGCGATGGAGATCCCGGTCTTTTTGGCAATGCCCTGGAGAGTGTCTCCTCTTTTGACGGTATAGGAGCCGGATTTGATGTTAGCGTTTGTATTGGATTTGGCGGCGGTAGGTTTTGAAGATTTCTTTGATGGGGATTGTGAGACTGTGAGAATCTGACCGCGTTTCAGGGCTGGCTTCTTTAGCCCATTCATCCGCATCAGATCTTTAATGGGCAACCCGAACTGGCTCGAAATCTCTGAAAGCGTATCGCCATTCTTTACTTTGTAGGTTTCCTTTGCGAGCCCTTCCTGAGAAAGGCCCAGGACAAACAGGAACGTAAGTCCCATCCAAAAGAAAATCCGTCGTTTTGTCATGAAGTACCTCCTTAGTCTATTCGGGGGTCGCCCCATTATCTAACGATGCACAGATTTTAGCCTTGGACGACAAACTGTACACTGTGAAATTCATCACCATTTATAGAAATACGTGGAAATAGTCAAATTTTTTTTTAGATTTTTATCTGTCCATAAAATATTAATCAATAATCCCCATCATTTAGTTCTTTAAAAATGAAAGGGAATAAGATAAGACGTGTCCCTGAACATCCCAAAATAATTGTGAGGTTTACAAAGCAAATAGTGAGCCAATATTTGAATATGATCTTCTGAAACGGGAGAGGCCCTGATGAAAAAGATGTTCCTTCTGATCCCGGCATTCCTTGTTGTCGGACTTCTGATCCATACCGGCAGTTCTTTTTTTTACCCGGATGTCAATACCTTGAAAAAAGAAAATCCGGCAAAAACAGCGTTCATGAAATATCGCGAAGATGAATGGAGAAATCAGGGGAAGGATAAGGCCATTGAGCAAAAATGGGTCAGGCTTTCCCGCATATCCCCGTTTGCCATCAAGGCGGTCATCATCTCGGAGGACGATAAATTCTGGCATCACGAAGGCTTTGATTACGAGGCTCTTCAGAAAGCCTTTGAAGAGGATCTTAAGAAGAGAACGTTCAAGGTGGGAGGGAGCACCATCAGCCAGCAGCTGGCCAAAAATCTCTATCTTTCCCCGTCCAAGAATCCCATCCGGAAAATCAAGGAGGCCATTTTAACCTGGCGGATCGAGAACACCCTGTCCAAGAAGAGGATCATTGAACTCTACCTCAATGTGGCCGAGTGGGGAGAGGGGATCTTCGGGATTGAAGCTGCAGCCCGCAAATATTACAGGAAATCGGCCTCGGCATTGTCGGCGCGCGAAGCGGCGGCTCTGGCCGCTGTTCTTCCCAATCCCAGGAGATACAACCCCCTGGGGTCTTCAAAATACGTTCGGAATCGTTCTGAAAGAATTTACCGGATCATGGTCAGGCGCGGGATCATTATTCCAGAGTACGAGGCCGTTATGAAGGAACCCGAGGAAGCACCCGTGGAAGATCCAGCCGTTCCGGAAAGCCCGGCGGAACGGCCGACCGGGACGGAAAATCCGGTCAATGAGGTCAAAGAACAGCCTTCCGAAGAGGTGAACCAAGCCGGTGAGGGAAAAACGGAGCCTTCAGGGGCGGCCGAGGGCCTGGAAAAGCCGGAAGCGTAACCCCCAAACGTTTCATCCCAAGGCTTCCTTGGCCGGCAGAAAAAAAGGAGGAGACCCATCAGGGCAATGACGGGACGACATTCCGTACCGGCGGCCTCAGCCGGATCAACCAAAATTGTCTTGACTTGGGGAACGGATTTATGAGTATGAAGGTCATGTTACCGTTGAGCGATCCGGCCGATTCCTGAAATGCTCAAAGATCCGTGCCTTACGCCTTTAAGGGCCTTCAGCGCATGGGAAAGATTGCTGATGAGGGTGGAGCTTCCCTTGACGGCGATGATCTCCAGGCAGTTGTCGTGGTTCAGGTGAATATGCTGCGTCGACTTGATCACATCCTGGAAATCGTGCTGAACATCAATGATTTTGTTCAGCAGATCCCGCTGGTGATGGTCGTATGTGTAGGTAATTGAACCGGCGACTTCTTGATCTTCCTCCCATTCCTTCTTCAGCAGTTCCTGGCGGATCAAGTCGCGGATGGCTTCTGAACGGTTCGTATACCCCTGTTCTTCAATCCGTCGATCAAACTGCTTGAGCAGGGTTTTTTCCAGTGAAACCCCGAATCTGACGATCTCAGCCATGTTCTTTTCCCCTGAATTTGGATTGTGTATGCTTTATAGCGTTTAACAGGATCGTCCGTCAAATTGATTGTCGTTGAGCAGGCCCCTGTCTGCCCCCGGGTCCCGATGACCGACAGCAACTCAACAACCGTGCCGCAGAAAACGGCCTGGAAGGGGAGAGGGCATTTCTTTAATGGAAAGATCAAAAAATCGATCCAGAACATCCATGGCGGAAGGTGATTATGAAAGTCTTGTATTACGACTGCTTTTCCGGGATCAGCGGCGACATGAATCTGGGTGCCATGCTCGATCTCGGTGTGGACCCGGCCTATCTTCTCGATGAGCTCAAAAAGATCCGGATCGGCTCCTATGAAATTCAAATTCAACGGGATCAGCGGCGCGGCATTGCAGGGACAAGATTCGAGGTGCTCACTTCCCCGGCGGATTCTTCCCGGCACGAAAGAAATTACAGGGATATCAGCAGGCTGATCCAGGAAAGTGATCTGTCGGAAGAGGTGAAGGATCTTTCCCTCCGTCTTTTTCTGAAAATCGGTGAGGCGGAAGCCAGGGTGCATGGATGCACCCTGGATGAAATTCACTTCCATGAAGTCGGTGCGGTCGATTCCATCATCGATGTGGTCGGCGCCGCCCTGTGCCTGGATTACTTGAAAGCGGAACGGGTGCTTTCATCGGCTGTGGAACTGGGTGGCGGGGTCGTCCGGTGCGCCCACGGGATTCTTCCGGTTCCGGCTCCGGCAACCATTGAGATTCTCAAGGGTATTCCCGTAAAATCCGGCGCTGTCCCCTTTGAAATGACCACGCCCACCGGCGCGGCCATCCTGGCCGCCACGGTCCATTCCTTCACGGACAGGATGAATTTTACACCGCAGAAAATCGGTTACGGGATCGGGACGCGAGATACGGAGCTCCCCAATGTCCTGCGACTGTTCCTTGGCGAACTCGAGGAAGATGAACCGGGAGATGAGGCGACACAGGAGGATGCCTGGCTGGTGGAATGCAACATCGATGATATGAATCCCGAACTCTACGAGGAGGTTATGGATGCCCTGCTGGAAAAGGGGGCCCGGGATGTCTATCTGACGCCGATCCTCATGAAGAAGTCGCGTCCCGCGGTGACACTCAGCATCATCTGCGACAGCCGCCGGAAAAAGGACATGGAAGAGGTCCTGTGGTATCAGACGACAACGTTCGGGCTGCGGTCCTGCCCGATTACCAAGACCATGCTGAAGCGGGAGCTTTCCGAAGTGGAAACCCCATACGGCACTGTGACCATGAAGCACGGCTTTTTCCGGGGCCGAAAAATCAAATCAAAACCGGAGTACGCGGATTGTAAAAGGATCGCCAGGGACAAGGGCGTGAGTGTCAGAGAAGTTCTGGAGATGCTGGCTTCTGGAGTCCCTGGAAAGGGAACCGGATGACACAAGGGACGGAGATCAAAAACGATGGACGCAATCCGTGACATTCTCGAAAAAGTGAAGGCCGGCACCGTCGGCGTCGATGAAGGCCTCAGCCTTTTGAAAGGCCAGTTCTACCATGATGTCGGTTGTGCGAAGGTTGACCTCCACCGGGAAAGACGCGTTGGCTATCCGGAGGTTATTTACTGTGCGGGCAAGACATCCGGGCAGGTCACAACGATTCTGAAGGCGATGCTGGAACGGGAGGTCAATATCCTTGCAACGCGTGCCAGCCGGGAACTGTATCAGGAGATTCGGGAAATCTGCCCCGATGCCCTTTACTCCCCCCTGGCCGGAGCCGTTACCATCAGGCGGAAGGAGGTGAAAGCCCCTCTCGGTTATATCGCACTTGTAACCGCCGGAACCTCCGACCTTCCTGTTGCTGAAGAGGCCGCTGTGACGGCTGAACTCTTCGGCAATCGTGTTGAACGGATCGTCGATGTGGGTGTTGCCGGTGTTCATCGACTCTTCTTCAATCTGGAAACGATCCGGGGTGCCCGCGTGGTCATCGTCGTAGCCGGAATGGAAGGGGCTCTGCCCAGCCTCGTGGGGGGCCTGGTGGACAAACCTGTCATTGCCGTTCCCACAAGCGTCGGCTACGGGGCAAGCTTTCATGGCCTTTCCGCTCTTCTGGCCATGCTCAACAGCTGTGCCAGCGGTGTCTGCGTTGTCAATATCGACAATGGTTATGGCGCCGGCTACATTGCCGGCATGATCAACAACCTGTAAAGGCGGGGAGCCGAATGAAATCTATTTCTATCCGGACGGACCGACGCACCGAGATGATCGACATCACCGGCCGAATTCAAGCCGAGGTCCAGGAAAGTCGACTTCAGGAAGGCATGTGTCTCGTGTTCGTTCCTCATACGACCGCAGCCGTCACCATTAATGAAAACGCCGATCCTGCCGTACCCGGGGATATCCTGATGGGGCTGCAGAAGCTCATCCCCTGCGACGACCCTCAATACCGGCACGCGGAAGGCAACTCTGACGCCCATCTCAAGACATCGTTGGTGGGTTCTTCGGAAATGGTGCCGGTCGAAAACGGCCGCCTGGTTCTGGGAACCTGGCAGTCCCTCTTCTTCTGTGAGTTTGATGGCCCGAGAACGCGAAAAGTTCTCGTGAAAACATTCAGCTGCCTGCCCTGATCCTGGCGGCGAAGGGGATCATTCCACCACGATGGAACTGACGGTTCTGTCCCACCCGCTTCCCCGAAGACTCCAGACCCCTCCGGGGTTCGGGCCTGTCCTGGTATACGTCCGGCTTCGGCCTTTGAAACCGGGGTGCTGGTATACCGTGACCCGGTTGACATTGGTTCCAATTTTCAGGCAGCTGATCCGGTCGTTCCACGTATCAGGCAGCCCCTCGGTCAAGGGTAGCCTGGACAGGTCATCAACCTGCTCCCCCTTGTTCACGATCAGGCAGCTCGATAAAGAGAGGTTAAGGCACCGGGTGTTGTCGTAAAGGAACACCTGATCGGGAAGGGGTGTCACAATGGGCAGCGGGGTTTCCGTGTTCAGAATCTCAACCCGGACTCCCTCAAAGCGCACCTTGTTCTCCTTTGAATAGAAGTCGACCTCGGCAGAAAAATCCTGGGTTCCGGTGCCTGCCGAAACGACGAGCTCCAATTCCACAACGAATGTGTCACCGGCGGCAACCTGGATCTCGACGGAGCCTTCCGCGCGATCCTTCTGGTAAATCGTCGGAGATGCCCCGTTTCCTGATGCCGTTAAAAGGATTAACTCCGCCCCGGTTTGGTCGGTGGCGGTGGAAACCGTCATC
>Ga0265295_1000587_pt1 | contig 71916 bp, 64 predicted proteins | sample Munlansysbiofilm_FD_192503 | JGI IMG/M metagenome (GOLD analysis project Ga0265295, IMG submission 192503) | Leachate microbial communities from a municipal landfill in Southern Ontario, Canada - Methane capture system biofilm | ecosystem: Engineered > Solid waste > Landfill > Unclassified ...
GGCATCAGCATGCCGCCGTCGGCGTGCTCGACTATCTGGTTCACCCCGTCCTTGGCCTCTCCGGAAGGCATCGTGGCTATCATGTCGTAAGACGTCGTGTGCGTCGCGGCCACGTATCCCAGGGGGATCGTGATCAGGACCACCGCGGCCACTATGGCCCCGGCATGCTTCATTGAGAACCTGGCGGAGTTCGCGAAATAGCGCGCACCCGCCCTGGACATCTTGCCGTACCATCCCTTCATGGTCTTGCTGCCTTCGGAATACGTGGACAGCCTGGAGGGCCAGAACATCCTCTCGCCCAGTATGGATATTATGGATGGTATCAGGGTCAGGGCGGCGATGAGGGCGAAGACTATCCCGGCGGCCAGGACTATGCCCATGGCGCTTATGACCGAGAAGGAGCAGAAGGCCATGACTCCGAAGCCTATGACGACCGCGATACCGGATATGGTTATGGATTCCCCGGCCCATCTCACGGACTCCCTGAGAGAATCCTCGTGGGTCTTCCCGGTCTTGCGTTCCTCGCGATACCTGGCGATTATGAATATGCAGTAGTCGCAGCCGGCACCCAGCATCGAGACCAGCACTATCGTGCTCGTGATGTAGTAGATCTCCATGAAGTGGGACAGCCCGTATATGGCCGCCAGGACGACCCCGTACGCCACACCGATGGTCAGCGGGGGGGTGGTTGCGGATATAACCGATCTGAAGAACAGGCCGATGAGCAGGAGCACCAGGAGTATGGAGAAAGGATCTATCCTCTTGACGTCCTCCATGGCGCCGGCCTCGGTGTCATGGGAGATGGCCGACTGGCCCGTCAGATAGGTGCTTAAGGTGTATCCGCCCTCGGATTGGGTCTCGGACACTATGCCTCTCAGGACCTCCACCTCTCCCGAAGGTTTCACGGAATCGGAGAAGGAGATGGCGAAGATCACTATCCCGGGATACCCGCCGCTCTTGGAGAAGAACCCCGCGGACACCAGGGCCACCTTCTCCTCGCCCCCTTCCTGGCCGTAATGCCTTTGCAGGGCGTCCTCCAGATCGTTCCCGAACAGCGTTATGCCGTCGTATTCGGCGGAGTCGGCGCATTCGACCACCAGCACGGTGTCCATGCCGGAACCGTCCGAGTAGAAGTATTCTGTGTCCGCGAGTATCTCGAGCCCCCTGACGGATTCGGACCCTTCGGAGGAAGAGGAGGTCATATCGTAGGACAGGACCCCCGATGGGTCCAGGAGCACCTTGGCCATGAAGGGGGAGGCCAGAAGCAGTATGGCGGCCCATATGAGTACTATGGCCTTGGGGTGCTTGATCACCGTTTCCGCTAACCTGTCGAACATTGTACCCGGAGTGATGAACGGGGTATTATTTTAAGACAGCGACCGCGGCAGGCTCCCCCGAGTCCGGTGTCGCCCGCTACACTTAAAATACCCACTTCACTATGATGCACCGATGCAGATCACAGATGAAAAAGCCATAAAGACCGCGGAAGAGAGGTTCTCGGCACTTCTCCGGAGACAGCTCGAGAGGGTGGAGAGGCTCAAAGAAGAGGGATCCCCCGTCGACTACTCAGAACTGGACAAGCTTATCGTGGGCGTCTGCGGAGGGGACGGCATAGGTCCGTACATATGCGCATCCGCCCAGAAGGTGATGGAATTCCTCCTCGCCGACAAGATAGCGGCCGGCAAGGTGGAGATAAGACAGATAGACGGCCTGACCATAGAGAGGCGGGTCGAGGTCATGAAGGCCATACCCGACGACACCCTGGCCGAGCTGAAGGATTGCCATGTGATACTGAAGGGGCCGACCACGACGCCCAAGAAGGGCGACCCCTGGCCGAACATAGAGAGCGCCAACGTGGCCATGAGGAAGGAACTCGACCTCTTCGCCAACGTGAGGCCCGTCAGGGTCCCGGAGCTCGGGATAGACTGGACGTTCTTCAGGGAGAACACCGAGGGGAGCTACGCCCTCGGCAGCGACGGTTTCAACGTGACGGAGGACCTGGCCATGGACTTCTGCGTGGCCACTTCCCAGGGCACTGAGAGGATCCTGCGGGCGGGGTTCGAGCACGCCCGCAAGACGGGCGCGGGATACGTATCGGTGGTCACCAAGGCCAACATAATAAAGACCACGGACGGGAGGTTCCTGAGCATCGCCGAGAAGGTCGCCGAGGACTACCCCGACGTCAAATGGGACGACTGGTTCATAGACATCATGACCGCCAAGCTCATAGACCCTGCCAGAAGGTCCGCCTTCAAGGTGTTCGTGCTCCCCAACCTTTACGGGGACATAATAACCGACGAGGCCGCGCAGATACAGGGAGGCGTCGGCACCGCGGGCAGCGCCAACATCGGCAGCCGCTACGCCATGTTCGAGGCCATCCACGGATCGGCACCCAGGATGGTGACGGAGGGGCGCGCCCAGTACGCGGACCCGTCCAGCATGATCAAGGCGGTCGCCATGATGATGAACCACATAGGCGAGACCGAGAAAGGGCTCAGACTGGAGATGGCACTGGACATATGCAGCCAGTTCGAGAAGAGGCTCGTCATGACCGGCAGGGCGGACGGAGCCACCGGCAACGAGTTCGCCGACTACATAATGGAGACCGTCCAGAGGGCCGACCTCGGGAGCGCGTGGAGATCCCACGTGGACTCCGCCTTGGCGTCCGCAAAGAACAGGAACTGATAGCGGACGGAAACATTTTACGCCCCCGGCCGGGGCGGATTCTGTGTTTTTCACTGCATGCGGGAGCTGCTGGCACGTTACATAGAAACATGAGGTGCGAGAAGCGATAGCAGGATAGGCGAGGGGTTTCCCCCTCTGAAAATATATTATTAAGAGGTTTTTCCGTTCCGACCTATCACGAAGATCTTACAGGCCGTAGTTCTTCATGCAGAAGTTGGGCACGTCCTTGTACTGCTTGACGCAGTACTCCACGAACTTGTCCTCTTCGCTGGGGAGAGCTTCGAGCTGCTTGATCATGTCCGCGAGGACATCGGCCTGCTTCGCGGTGAGCTGGAGCTCCTTGGCGTCGTTGGACCTCTTGATGATCTTCGCGGCGGTGAGTCCGGCTGCCTTGGCCCTGAGGTAGATGTTGTTACCCTCGGCGGCTATGGCCTTTCCGATCTCGTACGCGTTGTCGTATGCGAGGATGTGTCCCTCGGGGCCTCTGAACCTGTCGGATATCATGTACAGGTCCCTGAGTTCCTTGTCCTTGCCGCATGCGGCGGCGGTGTTCATCAGGGAGACCTCGTATCCGAGAGCGCCGAGCCAGCACTGGACGGAGGATCCTCCGAACTCGGGGTGGTACTCGACGGACTCGTTGGACCACAGGTCGCAGACCTGGGCCATCAGGTTGCCCTGAAGGTCGGCGTGCGCGCACTGGCAGTTCTTACCCTCCTGGGCGGCGGGCATTCCGGTTATGGACTTTATGATGGGTCCCTCGTAGCCGCAGTCCTTGTCGGGTCCGGTTGCACCGCACTCGTTAGCGACCATGGTCCTCGCGGCGGATATGGCCCTGGTGACCGCGGAGTAGGTCCTCTGGACATCGTTGTCGAGGAAGCCGCCGGCCATGAACATCGAGGTGTTCGCGCCTGCGCAGTTCGTGTCTCCGCCGGCGATGACCTTGTTCTTCTTGCAGATGTTGCAGAACTCGGACCAGACGTACTCCATGTCCATGGAGCCGAGGTAACCGACACCGAACAGGAACGCTACTATGTCTCCGTTGGTGGTGGCGTAGTCGGACAGCTCTTTCCCGCCCATGGTCTCACAGGACAGGACGTCGGCTCCGTTCTCGCATGCGACCTCTGCCGCGTTGAACAGTGCCTCGGGGTAGGCGTGCTTGCCATTCATCCCGACGCGGATGCCTTCCTCTGCCTCACGCTGGTCGGGCACGGTGTGCCTGACGGCCAGGTTGATGCCGTACTCCTCGTGGTACTTCTCGCAGATGGCCTTCTGACCCTCGACGACGGGCTGCGCCATCTTGGTCTGTCCCATCTGGGAGACCCACTCGGTCTCGAGCTGGAGGTCCGGGAATCCGAGGGTGACCGCCCTCAGGATCGCGTCCTTGGAGATGTAGTCGACGTATTCCTTCTTGAGCCTGGCGGGGTCCTTCTCGGAACCGGGCCTGGGGCCGTAGTTGAGCTCGGGTATGACCCTTCCTGCTCCTGCCTTTATTCCGAATCCGTAGGAGACGGGGGATTTTGAGCTTCCGAAAACCATCTCGTCGGCGGATGCGTATGCCTGTTTGGTGAACCTTTTTGCTGCCATTTTAGATGCCTCCTACGATGTCATCCCAATCTTCACGAACCTGTTTCCAGTCGGCTCCCTTCACGATCCTGTCCGCTATCGGGGGGGTCTGGGGTGCCTTCTCGGAGTATATTCCGAGGTCGAAGGACTCTGCGAAGTCCCTGTTCACTGCGCCGCCGGCTGCCATGAGGGGAACGTTGATTCCCTTCTCGACGAGCTTCTTGGCGACCCTGGGGAACGCGGTCATGGTCGTGGTCATCAGAGCGGTTCCGGTCACGAGGAAGGGCTTGGACTTGACGACCTCGTCAACGACGTCGTCGACTGCCACATCCTTGCCCATATCGGTGACGGTGTAACCGGAGGACCTGAGCATGACTGCTGCGATGTTCTTTCCGATGTCGTGGGGGTCTCCCTCTGCGGCGTGCATGACGACGAGACCTTTGGTCTCTCTTCCGCCGGGGATCTGCTTCTCGGCGAGAGCGATTCCGATCTCCATGGTCTTGGCGGCCATCATGATCTCGGGCAGGTAGTAGATGTGGTCGGCGTAGAGCTTCGCGACAACTTCCATCCCGCTTACGAGACCGTTGTTGATGACGTCCAGGGGTTTCCTCTCCTTGAGGGCTTCCGCGACAACGGGGCCGACGGTCTTGAACCTCATGTACAGGACCTCCTCGGCGACCTTCTTGAAGATGGGGTCTGCGGGTAGCATTTTCTTAGCGACGGACTCAGGGGTCTCCTGGTTCTGAGCCGCTACATCGTAGCGCTTCAGAACTATGTCGAAATTCGCGCCTTTGTAGTCAATCATTTTCTATTTCTCCTCTGGAGGGCCTGGACCCTCCGATACTGTCAGTGAGAAATCGTATTTAGTCGATTTTATGGTTGGATGAGTAAGCCGTGAACACAAATGACTACCAATGTACATACTTAAAGGCAATATAATTCTTATAAAAGCTTGCGTGGGCGCGACTGAAAGGAACCGGAAAAAGATATATACCGTATGACGCAACCCTGACCGCGGCGGGAAGACGAATCCTAAATATGTTGAACCGATGTTCATCCATGCTCCTCAAGGCCCAGGCCATAGCCAAATCCTTCGGTCCGGTCAAAGTGCTGAAGGATGCGAGCCTCCAGATCAACGAAGGCGACAGCATAGGCCTCATAGGCGTCAACGGCGCGGGGAAGACGACATTCCTGAGGATCCTCCTGGGGATCGACAGGCCCGACACCGGGGAGCTCATCAGACACACCGACCGCACAGGCTATCTTCCGCAGTTCCCGGAGTCTTCGGGGGAGTTCACGGTCAGGGATGTGATGGGGCGTCCTTACGGCCATATAGAGGGCATAAAGAGGAGGATGTCGGAGCTGGAGTCTCTGATGGCATCGGGCGGCGACATAGACTGGAACGAGACCGCCCGTGAATACTCCGAACTGGAGTCCAGACTGGAGAAGTCCGGCGCCGAGGACGAGGAGAAGGCGCTCTCCTCCCTGAAGAAGGTGGGGCTCTCCGCCGACATCTTTGAAAGGCCCATGGATTCCATAAGCGGCGGGGAGCGCACCAAGGTCGCATTGGCCCGCATACTGGTGCAGGCTGACGAGTGCGACCTGCTGTTCCTTGACGAGCCCACCTCCCACCTGGACATAGGCACCGTGGAATGGTTGGAGGATTACCTCCTCGAGACCCACTGCTCGGTGGTGGTGATAAGCCACGACAGATACTTCCTGGACAAGATAGGCACGCGCATGTGCGAGATATCCAACGGGAGTACGCGCGAGTACAAGGGGAACTACTCCGCATTCATAACGAAGAAGATGCTGGACCTGGACAGGATGGAGAAGGAGTACAGGAAGTACTCCAGCCAGAAGAGGAGGCAGGAGCAGATAGCGGAACAGCTTCACCGGGACCAATGGTACCTCACCACCCACAAGACACGCGCGAAGCTGATCGCCAAGATGGAGGAGAAGGAGGCCCCCGAGAAGACCCGGGACATAACCGTACGCATCCAGGCCGCCCCCAAATCCGGCAAGAACGTGATAACCGCCAAGGGCCTCTCCGTGGACAGGGGAGACAGGACCATCCTGTCCGGCGTGGATCTTGACATACACAAAGGCGATAAGATCGGCGTTTTCGGATCCAACGGAGAGGGTAAGACCACCCTTGTGCAGGCCCTTTTGGGCATAATACCGTCGAAGGGTGAGCTCTGGGTCTCGCCGGGCGCCAAGATAGGGTACTACTCGCAGCACCACGAGAGGCTGGACCTCGGGCTCACGGCCGAGGAGCAGCTGATGAAGCTGATCGGCACCGACCGCCGCGGCGATGCCCGCGCGATGCTGGCCAGGATGCTCCTCTCCGGGGACGAGGTCGACCGGCCCATGGGCACCCTCTCCGGGGGCCAGCGGGCCCGTGTGGCGCTCTGCCTGCTGCTGCTGGACGAGACGAACGTCCTTGTCCTTGACGAGCCCACCAACTATCTGGACATACCCGCCCGCCACGCCGTGGAGGAGGCACTCGGCGAATACGACGGGACGATCATCGCCGTCACCCACGACAGATACTTCCTGGATACGGTGTGCACGCGGATGGTGGAGGTCGATGCGGGAGGCATAACCGCGTTCTCGGGCACATACTCGGAGATGAAGGGCCGCCCCAACGTCAAGGAGGTCGTCATGGACGCCGACGAGTACAGGGTGCTATCCCCTTTCACCAACTGGGCTCTGAACAGGAAATTCAAGAAGGGTGACCGGATCCTCGTGGCCCCGGCCGAGGCGAAGAGCTACGAATGGGCCATATCCCAGGGGAAGATGAAGAAGACCGGGGGACGGCAGAGGAAGAAGGTCGGTGTCTCCGCCGAGCCCGAGGAAACGGATTGAGAAAGGGCCGCCGGCCGCCTTCGGCGGGACCGGCGGGGCCCGCGTTCACTGGTTTTCGTCGAATATGTCGACCCCTGCCTCCATGTCCTTGTACAGAGCGTAGAGCTCCTCGGGAGTCATGGAACGGTGCATCTCGACGGAGGCCTTTCTGACAATCTCCAAAAGGGTCGCGGCCTTCTCATGGTCGAGCTCGACCCCCTTCTCCGCCAGATAGGTCACTATCGTGTTGCGGCCGGAGTGCTTCCCGATGACGATGGACCTCTCCAGGCCCACCTCCTCCGGATCGTAGGGCTCGTAGTTGACATGGCTCTTCAGCACGCCGTCGGTGTGTATGCCTGCCTCGTGTGCGAAGCAGTTGCTGCCCAGGAAGGGCTTGGCCTTGTGTATGGGGCGGTTCGCGGCGACGGCCACGTACTCGGCCAACGGCCTGAGCTTGGTCGTGTCTATGCCCGTGTCCCTCTTGAAGAGGTGTTTGCATGCCATCACGGTCTCCTCGAGGGGGGCGTTGCCGGACCTCTCCCCGACGCCCATGACCGTCGTGCTCATGAACTTGGCTCCCGCCTTGACTCCGGCCATGCAGTTGGCGGTGGCCATGCCGAAGTCGTTGTGGGTGTGCATCTCGATGTCGATGCCCACCAGGTTGATTATTGTCCTGACCCTCTCGTAGCAGGTGAAGGGGTCCTCCCTCCCGATGGTGTCGCAGTACCTTATACGCGACGCCCCGGCCTGTTTGGCGGCTTTCGCGAAATCGATAAGGAACATCAGGTCGGCGCGCGAGGCGTCCTCCGCATTGCATGAGATGTAGAGTCCGTGATCGGCGGCATAGCTCACGGACTCCGTGATCTTGTCGAGGACCCATTGGCGGCTCTTCTTCAGCTTGTTCTCTATGTGTATGTCGGAAGAGGACATCGATATGGCTACGGAGTCCACATCGCAGTCTATGCTGCTGTTTATGTCGTTGATGTCGGCTCTGTTCCAACCCAGTATCGAAGCGTCGAGACCCATGTGGGCTATGTGCCTGACGGCTTTCTTCTCGTCGCCGCCCATGGCGGGTATTCCGCATTCTATCTGCGGGACCCCCGCCTCGTCCAGGAGCTGTGCGATCCTGTACTTCTCTATGTTGGAGAACACTATGCCGGCGGTCTGCTCGCCGTCCCTCAGCGTCGTGTCGCAGACGACGACGTCGCGGGATACGGTCCTCATGACTTCATCTTTCGTTTTCATATGGATTCCTCAATTAACATCGGCCGTAAGGCCTGAAAACATCCGAACTGGATGCGCAATATCGGCTAAAAAGCCGACATTATAGTAAAAGATTTCTATTCCACGCCCGCGTGCGCCCGTGGGTTGCCCGCGGCATCCTCATACCTTGTATCTCAATACGGCGGCCATACCGCCCAGCGACTCCAGGGACCTTCCGGCGTCGTGCTGCCCGGAGACGACTATGACGTTCCCCTTCTGGGCCTCGACCGCGCGGACCAGCCCGTCCAGGTCCTGCTCCCTGAGCTTGGAGTCCAGGATTAGCAGGGTCTCGATCGCGCCCGACTCCGCCGCGGCAGACAACTCCGCCGTTCCATAGGTCGCTAGCCCGTCCCTGCCTATCTCCGACATGACCTTCTCCACGGCCTCCATCTCGACCCCCACGCGGGAGTCGCGGAGCACGTCAGACCCCATGCCCTTCTTCATCAGCTCGTTGACGCCGACCATCCCGGACTGCCCGGTATGGTATACGTAGACCTTGGAGAAGATCTCCGGCGCCCTCCTCTTGCCCTCCTCGGCCAGGGCCTCCTTCTCGAACCCCGGGCCCAGGATCACCAGGGGCATGCCCTCGGCCACGAGCGGCGCCAGCTTGGATATTATCTCGCCGTGGTAGTCGCCCGAAGGCGAGCGTTCCTGGTACTGCTTACCGGACCTCCCGGAGCGCATGCTAGCGACCTCTTTCAGGCCGAACTGCCTGAGGACGGCAACGGTCGCTTCGTCCTGGTCCAGGGCCACGAAGACTATGCGGGGCTTGTTGGTGTCCTCCACCGCGCGCCTCAGCCTGTCCATCTGGGTCTCCCTCCACCTATCCTTTCTGATCTCCATGCTGTCGCCCAGCTCGAATATCAGCGTGTGGTGCTGCCCGATATCCTGGGGGCCATCCTCTATGACCCCGAGGATCTTCAATCTGAGGTCGGCGTCGGAGAACTCTATCTTCTCCACCCTTATCCCCAGGGTCATCCGCCTCTTCTCGGCGCGCTCGGCCCTCAGCTTGTCGGCCGCCTTCTCCTCCCTGCGGGTGGTGCTGGCCGTTATAAGGTCCCCGACCTCGGCCACGTTATATATATGCCATATATCGTCGTCCGTCTCGATCTGTATGCGCATGGACCCCGCAGCGGGGTCTTGGTGCAGGATCCTCATGATCCGGCCTATAGCATCGGCCTTATTTCATGTTTCGTCAATTATCTCATGTTGTGTCCGCTATCGGACAACCGCCCGATACGGCTGTCAGCGGCATGTGGAAGTCATTAAATATGAATCGGAATTGTGATGAAATCCCGATGGCACGCGGTTATTTGGTTCTCGAGGACGGGACTGTTCTCGAGGGCGAGTCCTTCGGATACAAGGACTCTGTTCTCGGGGAGGTCGTTTTTAGTACCGGCATGGACGGATATCAGGAGACTCTGACCGATCCGTCCTTCAGGGGGCAGATACTGGTCATGACGTATCCTCTGGTGGGGAACTACGGCGTGAACGGGGATTTCGACCAGTCCGACATGGTCCACACCAGGGGGCTCGTCGTGAGGGAGTACTGCAAGGAACCCTCCGATATGTACGGAGGAAGGACCCTGGACGAGTTCCTCAGGGAGAACCGCGTACCCGGACTGTCGGGCATAGACACCCGCGACCTGGTGATAAAGATACGTACCTTCGGCTCGATGAAGGGCGCCCTGATATGCGACGGGGGCGCTCCGGGGGAGTACCTCGACGAGGTCAGGCGGATGCCCCCGGTGACCGATACCAACCTCGTCGGCGAGGTCTCCTCGAAATCCGTCAGAAGGATACAGGGGAAGAGGAGGAAGGATATCACCGTCGGACTGCTCGACTGCGGCACAAAGGAGGGCATCGTCCGCGACCTGTCCTCCAGGTTCGACGTGGTCATATTCCCTTACGACACGCCCGCCCAGGCCATCGTGGACGCCGGCGTGGACGGGGTTCTGATATCCAACGGGCCCGGGGACCCGACGCACCCCGCCGTCATGAGCACCGCCGTGAGGACCGTTGGGGAACTCTCCTCCAGGATGCCGCTCTACGGGATATGCTTCGGAAGCCAGCTTGTGGCACTCGCCCTCGGGGGCGGCACCTACAAGATGAAGTTCGGCCACCGCGGGTGCAACCAGCCCGTGAAGTACGAAGGCCGTGTCTACATTACATCCCAGAATCACGGCTATGCCGTGGACGCCGACAGCCTGGACGGGACCGGCCTGGTGGTCGACCAGGTCAACGTGAACGACGGGACCGTGGAGGGCATCCGGCACAGGGACCTCCCGATATTCACCACTCAATACCACCCGGAGGCCTCTCCCGGGCCTAACGACACACAGTTCCTGTTCGACAAGTTCGGCGCGATGATGAAGGGGGCGAGAAGATGAGGAAGGATTACGAGAAGCTCATGGTCATAGGCTCCGGGCCCATCGTCATAGGGCAGGCCGCGGAGTTCGACTTCTCCGGCACACAGGCCTGCCGCTCCCTCAGGGAGGAGGGTTACAAGACGGTCCTGGTCAACTCCAACCCCGCCACGATACAGACGGACCCCGATACCGCGGACAGCGTCTACATAGAGCCCCTGCAGGCTTCGGTGGTCGCCAAGATACTCGAGAAGGAGAAGGTCGACGGCATACTGGCCGGCATGGGCGGTCAGACGGCCCTCAACATATGCTCGGAGCTTGCCGACACGGGTGTCCTCGAGAGGCTCGGAGTCGAGCTGCTCGGGACCCAGCCCGAGGCCATAGCCATGTCCGAGGACCGCGAGCTTTTCAAGGAGACCATGGAGAGGATCGGGGAGCCCGTACCGGTGAGCCGCAGCGTGCACTCCGTCCAGGAGGCCGTCGAGGCCGTCGGGGTCATCGGCAGGTATCCCGTGCTAATACGCCCCGCATACACCCTGGGCGGCACCGGGGGCGGGATAGCATACAACGAGGGGGAGCTCAGGGAGATCTGCGCCAGGGGGCTGGCATACTCCCGCATACACCAGGTCCTGATCGAGGAGAGCGTGCTCGGATGGAAGGAGTACGAGTACGAGGTCATGCGGGACAGCAACGACAACTGCATAATAATATGCAACATGGAGAACCTGGACGCCATGGGCATACACACCGGCGAGAGCATAGTCTGCGCCCCGTGCCTGACCCTCTCGGACAAGGACCACCAGCGCCTCAGGTCCGCCGCCATCAAGGTCATACGCGCCCTGGACATAGAGGGAGGCTGCAACGTCCAGTTCGCATTCAACCCCTCCAACGGGGACTACCGCCTGATCGAGGTCAACCCGCGCGTCTCAAGATCGTCCGCGCTCGCCTCCAAGGCCACGGGATACCCTATAGCCAGGGTCTCGACGAAGATAGCCGTGGGATACACCCTGGACGAGATACCGAACGGCATAACCGGCAACACGTACGCCGCTTTCGAGCCCTCCGTGGATTACGTGGTCGTGAAGATACCGCGCTGGCCGTTCGACAAATTCCGCACCGTGGACCGCCACCTGGGGACCCAGATGAAGAGCACCGGGGAGACGATGTCCATAGGCCGCACCTTCGAGGAGGCCCTCCTGAAGGGGCTGAGATCCCTGGAGATAGGCGTGAACGGCCTGGACCGCACGGAGATAGCGGACGACCGTATCGAGGACGAGCTGGTCAACGCAACCGACCGTCGCATATTCGTGATCGCCGAGGCGATCAGACGCGGCTGGGACACCCGCAGGATCGCCGACCTGACGAAGTGGGACCACTTCTTCGTCCTCAAGGTGAAGAACATCGTGGACATGGAGGAGCGCATAAAGACCGGGCTCGACCCCGACACCCTGAAGGCCTCCAAGATGATGGGCTTCTCGGACGCGTCCATAGCCGAGCTCACCGGCAGGGAGCCTCTTGACGTACGCTCGGAGAGGAAATCCCTGGGCATCGTCTCGGTGTACAAGACGGTGGATACCTGCGCGGCCGAGTTCAAGGCTCAGACCCCATACTACTACTCCACCTACGGCAACTCGTGCGAGGTCGTGCGCGACCCCGACAGGAAGAGCGTCGTCATAGTCGGAAGCGGGCCCATAAGGATAGGGCAGGGCATAGAGTTCGACTGCTGCTGCGTGCACGGCGTGATGGCCCTCCAGGAAGAGGAGGGCGTGGATGCCGTCATAATCAACAACAACCCGGAGACCGTGTCCACCGACTACGACATATCCGACCGCCTGTACTTCGAGCCGCTGACGCTGGAAGATGTGCTGGACGTCATAGACCGGGAGCAAGCCTACGGGGTCATCGTGCAGTACGGCGGGCAGACCAGCGTGAACCTTGCGTTGGACCTGGAGAAGGCCCTCCGGGGCACCGGCACCAGGATACTCGGCACCTCCCCCGACATGATGGACGTCGCCGAGGACCGGAGACGCTTCTCCGAGCTCATGGACGATCTGGGTGTGAAGCAGCCGGAGTCCGGCACGGGCCACTCCTTCGAGGAGGTCCGCGGTCTGGCCGCGTATATCGGGTACCCGGTGCTCGTCAGGCCCTCCTATGTGCTCGGAGGCAGGGCGATGGAGATCGTCTACTCCGAGGAGGAGCTGAAGACCTACGTGGACACCGCGGTCAAGGTCTCCAGGAAGCACCCCATACTCGTGGACAAGTACCTGACCGAGGCCATAGAGGTCGATGTGGACGCGGTTTCCGACGGGAAGGACGTCTACGTGGGAGGGGTGATGGAGCACGTGGAGTACGCCGGATGCCACTCCGGGGATGCCACCATGGTCCTTCCGCCCTTCACCCTGGGCAGGGACATGGTCGACGAGATAGTCGAGACCACCAGGAAGGTGTCGCTGGCGCTGGGGATCGTGGGCCTGATCAACATACAGTACGCCGTCAAGGACGGGGAGCTCTACATGATAGAGGCGAACCCCCGTGCCTCCCGCACGGTGCCCTTCATATCGAAGGCCACCGGCATACCTCTCGCCAAGGTCGCAACCAGGGTGATGCTGGGAAGGAAACTGGCCGACTTCGGCCTGTCCGAGTACAGGGAGATCGACCACTATGCGATCAAGGCATCCGTCTTCCCCTTCCTGAAGCTCCCGGGCGTGGACTCCATACTCACTCCGGAGATGAAGAGCACCGGGGAGGTCATGGGCATAGACCAGGACTTCGACGAGGCCTGCTACAAGGCACTGGTGGCCGCGGGCAACAAGTTGCCCACCGGGGGCGGCGTGTACATAACGGTCAACCAGGCCGACAAACCCAGAGTCCTCTCGTCAGCCAGGAAGCTGAAGGAGATGGGTTTCAAGATCTACGCCACCAAGGGCACTTCGACGTATCTCAGGGAGCACGGCCTGGAGACCGAGACGGTCTTCAGGGTTAGCGACAACCAGAATCCCAACGCCATCGGCCTGATGAGGAACGGGGATATCAACCTGATAATAAACACCCCGTCGATGAAATCCGGCGCCAGGAGGGACGGATACGTGATGCGCAGGCTGGCCGTCGAGCTGGAGATACCGTTCATGACCACCGTGCAGGGCGCGGACATCGCCGTCAACGCCATCCAGGTCGCCAGAGGCCACGACATGAGCGTCAACAGCATGAAGGACTTCCACAGCCTCGTGTGAGAAGGGAGCCGGACGGCGGCCTCACCTTATTATGACGCGGTCCACGCCGCGGCATTCCTTGAGTTCGGGTATGAACTCGGGAGGCAGGTTGCCGTCCACCACCACAATCAGATGCGCATCGTTCCTGAAACCGGGATCGTCCACCACCGCCTGCCTGACGGACACGCCGGCGCGGAATATCACGGCCGTCACATCCCACAGTATCCCGGGTATGGAGGCGTCGGTGGGTATTATCTCCAGGGTCGTGCATCCGATCTCCGGAGCCACCTCCGACAGGAGGAGTATGGACCTGAGCTTGGAGTATATCGCCATGAGCTCCGGGCTCTCGCGTATCTTGTCGATGGTTGTGCGCACCACCCTCCTGTCCACGCCCGCGGCCCTGCCTATGGCCGTGTCGGAGAGCGCGATGTCGCCGCAGTAGGCTATGGGTCCCTCTATCCTTATGCCATGGCTCAGAAGAAGAAGGGCCACCTTCTCCTGCGACGGGTACTCCCTGAAGAAATCCCTTATGCGCTCCATGATTCCCCATCCGCCTACGGGGATATATAGATTGTACATATCTATACATCGATGGACCCGGGACCCGAGGGGGCATCACACCGTTAACAGGCATGCGGACACGGAAACAGTTTATTATCCGAAGTATATGGCCGTATCCGGACCCATGCCCAACACCAATGAACTCAGAGAGCAGATCGAAGCCATAGACGAGGAGATCATCGACCTGATAGCGACCCGCATGGAGATAGCGGACGAGCTCGCTAAGGCGAAGAAGAAGACGGCGCAGGAGTACTGGGACGAGGATAAGGAGAAGGCCGTGATCGCCAGGTACCATGAGCTCTGCGAGGAGGTCAGCCTGTCCGAGGAGGAGGCCCGCCAGATCGCCGAGGTGCTTCTGAAGATATCCAAGGAGAGACAGAAGCACTTCTTCAGATGAGATGGCGGCCCGGGTAGATATTTATTTATAGCCACCATCATACGGATGGTTCATTCCCAATGGAGATGCCATAAAATGAGCAAGATAAACGTTGCGGTCCTAGGTGCCACAGGTATGATCGGGCAGAGATTCATCCAGATGCTGGAGGGCCACCCCTACTTCGAGATAGAGGGGCTGTACGCCTCCGAGAGGTCCGAGGGCAAGAGGCTCGCGGACGTCATGAAGGTCAGGGATTTCGAGTTCTCCCGCGACACCATGGAAAGACGCATCGAGACCATGGACGTCTCCAGGATATCGTCCGCGGCCAGGATCGCGTTCAGCGGCATACCCTCGGACCTGGCGGGCCCCACGGAGACAGCCCTTGCCGGGAAGGGAGTCGCAGTGTTCACCAACGCCGGCTCCCACAGGATGGACGGGAACGTCCCGATACTCATACCCGAGGTGAACCCCGACCATATCGAATCGGTCAGGGACCAGCCGTCCTACGGTAATGGCGGATTCATAGTGACCAACGCCAACTGCTCCTCCACCGGAATAGCGGCCCCGCTGTCGGTCCTCGACCGCGGATTCGGCCTCAGGCAGGTTTTCGTCTCCACATACCAGGCGCTGTCCGGCGCCGGCTATCCGGGCGTGCCTTCTCTGGACGCCGTGGGGAACGTGATACCCTACATAGGCGGCGAGGAGGAGAAGATGGAAGCCGAGCTGACGAAGATGCTGGGCACCTACTCGGACGGGGCTTTCCGGTACGCCGGATTCAAGGTTCTTGCCAATTGTGCCAGAGTCCCCGTGATAGACGGGCACACCGAATCCCTGGTCCTGGACCTGGAGCGCGAACCGTCCCTCGAGGAGGTCTCCGACGCCCTGTCCGGATTCAGGGGGGAGCCTCAGAGGCTTGGGCTGCCATCCGCGCCCGAGCAGCCCATAATAGTCAGGACCGAGAAGGACCGCCCCCAGCCCGCCATGGACGCCAACGCCGGGGCGCCGGCCCGCGCCAGGGGCATGGCTGTAACCGTCGGGAGGCTCAGGAGGAGCAACGGATACTACAAGGCCTTCGCCCTGTCCCACAACACCCTGAGGGGCGGCGCCGGAGGCTCCGTGCTCAACGCGGAGCTCGCCAGGGCCAGGAACCTGCTCTGAGGCCCCCGGAGTGGGAGCGGCACAGGAGAAGCATCCCCGGCTGCTTCCCCGACAAACCTTATCTATCTCGTACTTATACTAAACGTACCGAGGCCTAAAAGATGACCCTTAGGATGGCAGTACCCAACAAAGGAAGGCTGAACGAGAGGTCCGTCGAACTCCTACTCAAATCAGGTCTGGACCTGGGAGAGGAATGGGGCAGGAGACTCTACGTCAGCGCCAGGAACCAGGACATCGAGATAATGTTCGTCCGCGCCCAGGACATACCCGAACTCGTGAACTCCGGAGCCATAGACATCGGGATAACCGGATTGGACCAGGTTGCGGAGTCGGGATACCCTCTCGAGAACGTCCTGAACCTGGAGTTCGGATACTGCCGCCTGTCCGTGGCCGTGCCCGAGAGCTCCGGCATCAGGAGGGTGGAGGACATACCCGCGGGGTGCCGCGTGGCCACATCGTTCCCGCAGGCCACCGGGAGGTTCTTCGAGGCCCGTGGCAAGGACGTCAGGGTCGTCCTGGTCTCGGGGGCGGCCGAGATAATGCCGTACCTGGGGGTCTCCGACATAATCGTCGACCTTGTCTCCAGCGGATCCACCCTTAAGATGAACAGGCTCCTGGAGATCGGAACGATAGTGAAGTCCCAGGCCGCGATGGTGACCACCAAGGACACCCTCAGGGAGAGGAGCAAGGAGATAGAGGACATAGTGAACTCCGTGAGGAGCGTCATAGACGCCGAGGGCCGCAAGTACCTCATGGCTGACGTCCCGAGGAGCAGGCTGAAAGAAGTGGAGAGGATGCTCCCGGGCATCGGAGGGCCCACGGTGATGGAGATAGCCGGCAGACCCGACATGGTGGCAATCCACGTTGTCATATCCAAGAACGAGATTTACGGCGCGATCAACGACCTGAAGAGGATCGGCGCCCAGGGGATACTGACGCTGCCCATAGACAGGCTGGTGCAGTGATGCCCGAAAGGGACATCATGAGGTCCACTGCCAGGGGTTTCCGTCGCTACTACAACCCCGAGATAGGGGACGAGCTCCGCATGGACACGAACACGAACGTGCTGGGGCCCAATCCCGCCGCGGAGGAGTACATACGCGGATTCCGCGGGGACATATCGGGATACCCCAACACGTACTCCGACGGCCTCAGGGACGCCTTGGCCGGACTGCACGGCCTGGATAGGGAGAATTTCGTCGCCGGAAACGGCTCGGACGAGATGCTGGACGTGGCATTCAAGACCTTCACCGAATGGGGCGACGGATGCGCGGTGCCCGTGCCCTCCTACACCCTGTACGACTACTTCGTCAGGGTGAACGGCGGTAGGGTCCTCGAGGTCGACCTGACCGAGGATTTCCAGCTCGACGTAGATGCCGTGCTGAGGCAGAAGGCCAGGATGACGATCATGCCTTCGCCCAACAACCCCACCGGGAACACCTTCCGGCAGAAGGACATCGAGGAGATCCTCTCGGGCTCCGAGGGAATGGTCATAGTGGACGAGGCCTACGTGGAGTACGCCTCGGGATCCATGATCTCCAGGGTGAACGAGTTCGACAACCTCATCGTCATGAGGACATTCTCCAAGGCTTACTCGATGGCGGGCCTCAGGGTCGGATACTCCGCATCCAACCCGGACGTGGCCGGGATGATGAACTGCGTGAAGATACCGTACTCCCTCAACAAGCTCTCCGAGGGGGCGGCCATAGCCGCGGTGGGAGACCAGTCCTTCATAGAGGCCAGCGTGGGGGTGGTCCGTGAGCAGCGGCCGCGTCTGGCCGAGGGCCTGAGGAGGCTGGGTTTCGAACCTTTCCCCTCCGATTCCAACTTCATACTGGCCAAGTGCCCCGTGGACCACGCCGAGCTCGTCTCGCGCCTTAGAGGGAAGGGTGTGCTCATCAGGGACTTCGGCTCCAAGAGGAGGACCGAGAACTGCGTCAGGATAACCGTCGGCACGGAGGATCTGAACGGCATCGTGCTGGGCAAGATTGAGGAGGTCGTCTCGGAATGCCGCTCGAAGTGACCGTGGCGGACTACGGTGTGGGCAACCTGCACTCCATAAGGAAGGCCCTCGAGATATGCGGGGCGCACGTCTCCGTCGTATCGGATATGGAGCGCCTCCTGGACGCCGAGTGCCTCGTCTTCCCGGGCGTGGGAGCCTTCGACAGCGCCATGAGGAGGATTCAGCCCTGGAAGGAGGAGATCCGCGGGATGCTGGATTCCGGCACCCCCGCACTGGGCATATGCATCGGGGCGCAGATAATGTTCGACTCCAGCGAGGAGGGAGATGGCCCGGGCATGGGATTCATGCCCGGAAGGGTCGTGAGGCTGGCTGCCAGACAGATCCCCCACATGGGATGGGACCTGGTGGAGACCGGGGACCCCGCCATGGAAGGCATCCGCGACCGCCACTTCTACTACGCCCATTCGTACCACGGATCGCCCGACGACCCCTCGACGGCCGTCGGGAGCACGGAGTACGAGGGGGTGCGCATACCGGTGCTGTTCAGAAAATCCAGCTTCTACGGTTCGCAGTTCCATCCCGAGAAGAGCAGCTCATCGGGACTGGCCTTCCTTAGGAACTTCATATCCTTCGCGGAGGGATGCCTCTGATCATAATACCTGCGGTGGACATCATGGACCACAGGGTGGTCCAGCTTGTCGGGGGAGTCCCTGGCAGCGAGAGGATCGTTATGCCGGACCCCCTCAGCGTGGCCGGGTCTTGGGTAGCCAAGGGGGCCAGGATGCTCCACCTGGTGGACCTGGACGGCGCGTTCGGGAAGGATGACAACATACCCGTCATAAAGAGGATAGTCTCCGAATGCGGCGTGCCCGTGGAGGTCGGGGGAGGCATAAGGTCCGAGGAGACGATTCGGGAGCTGGTGGATGCTGGGGCCATCAGGGTCATCGTCGGCACCAAGGCAGTCCGGGAACCCGGATGGCTGGGCGAGATGGCCGAGAGGTTCCCCGGGAAGATCATGCTCGCATTGGACACCAGAGGCGATGACATCGTGATAAAGGGGTGGCAGGAGTCCGCCCCGGTGACCGTGGACAGGATGTTCGAGATCATAGAGGACATGCCTCTGGCGGGAATACTCAACACCAACGTCGACGTGGAGGGTCTGGGCGGGGGGATAGATGCCGGGCAGGTGCGCCGCTTCGTCTCCAGGTGCCCCCATCCGGTGGTCGCCTCGGGCGGGGTCACCACCCTTGAGGACGCCGAGGAGCTCGACACCGCCGGCGCCGTGGGAGCGGTGGTGGGGATGGCCCTGTACACCGGGGTTCTGCGCCCTTGGGCCTGGAACACGCCCTGGACGGCCGTCGGCCGCGGGCATCCGGACCAGAAATGATATAACGGCGTGAAACAATCCTGTCCGAAGAGTCCATGATGAAACTGCCCTGCGAGATAATCGTCTCACAGCTCCTTCCGACGGCCAGAGGCGCCCTCGCCAAGGAGCTGGTGAAAGTCCACGGATACACCCAGATAGAGGTCGCCGGGAAGTTCGGCGTCACCAGCGCCGCAGTGTCCCAGTACATAAACGGTCTGAGGGGCGGCAATCCGCTGATAGACGGGAGCTCCTACAGAGAGCAGTTCTACAGGGAGATATCGGATTCCGCCGACAGGATATCCGCTGGAGAGGACATCACCGTGGAGCTCTGCTGCCTTTGCGTCTTCTTCAAAGAGTCCGGAATGCTGCAGGAGATCTACTCCAAGAAGGGCTCCGAGAAGCCCATATCCCAATGCATGGAGTGCCCCCGCAAGAACATGGTGCCCCCGCGCTCCATACCTCGCGCGTGAAACCTACTTATACGGACACGGAGATTGGCCGTCCGGTACCATGAGCGGCAGGAAAGCGAGAATGGAGCGCAGCACCAAGGAGACGCGCATATGCGTCGACCTGGACCTGGACGGGACGGGGAGATACGAAGTCGAATGCGACATCCAGTTCCTGAGACACATGCTGGAGACTCTCGCCAGGTATGCCTCTTTCGACATCCGGATGAAGATATCCGGAGACAACGACCACCATATCGTGGAGGATGCCGCCATAACGCTGGGCAAGGCCCTGGCCAAGGCATTGGACGGAAGGCCCCTGGAGAGGATGGCCACGAAGACGGTTCCGATGGACGATGCCCTCGTCACCGTCTCCCTGGACGTGGTGGACCGCCCGTTCGCGGACGTGGACTGCCCCGACCCCCTGTACCACCATTTCATGAGGAGCTTCGCGATGTCCTCGGGGATAACCCTGCATATAGTCGTGGTGCGCGGATTCGACGACCACCACATAATAGAGGCTTCTTTCAAATCGATGGGCCTGGCCCTGAAGGAGGCTCTCCAGCCGAGGGACGCCGAGCTCAGCACCAAGGACCGGGCCCGCATACAGGAGTGATTTGCTTGCTTACCAAGAGGATAATACCCTGTCTTGACGTGAAGGACGGGAAGGTAGTCAAAGGTGTCAAATTCCAGAACCTGAGGGACGTGGGCGAGCCGCCCAGGCTGGCGGCCGTCTACGAGCAGCAGGGGGCTGATGAGATAACCTTCCTGGACATCTCCGCCTCGGTGGAGGCCAGGAAGACCATGCTGAGGATCGTGGAGGAGACCGCCAAGTCCCTGTTCGTGCCGCTCACGGTGGGCGGCGGGATAAGGACCGTGGATGACATGAGGGCCGCGCTGAACGCGGGCGCCGACAAGGTCTCCATGAACTCCGCCGCGATAGCCGACCCCGATATCATAACCAGATGCTCGGAGAGCTTCGGCAGCCAGTGCGTGGTTGTGGCGATCGACGCAAAGCTGGTGTCTGCAGGCAGGTGGGAGGTCTTCACCCACGGCGGCACCCGTTCCGCGGGGATCGACGCCGTGGAGTGGGCGAAGCGCGCGGAGGAGCTGGGGGCGGGCGAGATCCTGCTGACCTCGATGGACACGGACGGGGTCGAGGAGGGATACGACATCCCCCTCACGTCCGCCGTAACCGACGAGGTGGACATACCCGTAGTAGCGTCCGGAGGGTGCGGCAGCGTGGAGCACATATACGACATGTTCGCGCAGACCGGCGCCTCCGCCGCCCTGGCCGCATCCATATTCCACTACGGCGAGCACACGGTCTCCGAGGTCAAGGAATACCTCAGGGACAGAGGAGTGCCGGTGAGATGAACGACCTCGTCTATGACAAGGACGGCCTCATACCCGTGGTGGTGCAGGACCACGTCACCGGAGAGGTGCTGATGGTCGCCTGGGCCAACCGGGAGGCGGTGGGGCTGATGTTCAGCACGGGATACACCCACTTCTGGTCCAGGAGCCGCAGCAAGCTGTGGAAGAAAGGGGAGGAATCAGGTCACCTCCAGAGGATAGTGTCCCTGCAGACCGACTGCGACAGGGACACCATACTGGCCCGCGTGGAGCAGATCGGGGGGATAGCCTGCCACCTGAACAAGCCGTCCTGCTTCGACGAGATCATGTACGGCTCCACGGAGGGGACCTCTGCCGTGATAGGGGAGCTGAAGAGGGTCATAGACGACCGCAGGGACGATCCCTCGGAGGAGAGCTACACATGCAAACTTATGTCCGACGAGACCCGCATGTGCAAGAAGATAGTGGAGGAGGCCGCCGAATTCGCCCTTGCCATCAAAGACGGGGACACGGAGGAGATGGCCTGGGAACTGGCGGACATGATATACCACACCATGGTGGCGGTGGAGAAGACCGGCCTGCCCATGGATGCGGTCTACGGTAAACTGGCGGAGAGGAGACAATGAGGGTAGATCTGCACACGCATACGATATTCAGCGACGGGGAGCTGATCCCGTCGGAGCTCGTGAGGAGGGCCATGCACCTCGGTCACGACGCCATAGCCATAACCGATCACGTGGACACCACCAACGTGGAGCACGTGGTCACCAACCTCGTCAAGGCAGTGGAGCTCTGCGAGGACTACATAAAGGTCATACCGGGAGTGGAGATAACCCATGTCCCGCCTTCCAAGATAGACTCGATAATAAAGAAGGCCAAGAAGCACGGGGCGCTCTGGATAGTGATACACGGGGAGACCGTCACCGAGCCCGTGATGCCCGGGACCAACCTGGCCTCCGTCAGCAACCCCGAGGTGGACGTGCTGGGGCATCCCGGCCTGATCACCGAGAGGGAGGCCTCGCTGGCCGCTGACAACGGAGTGATACTGGAGATAAGCGGCAGGATGGGGCACAACATAACGAATGGCCACGTGGCCAACATGGCCCGGAAGGTCGGGGCCGAGATGGTAGTCAACTCGGACGCCCACGCGCCGAGCAACCTGATGGACGAGAAGGCCGCCAGGACCGTTGCCCTCGGGGCGGGGCTCACCGAGAAGGAGGCCGAGACGGCCCTCCATGTGACCCCTTACGAGGCGATAAGGGGCCTCTGACCGGCACCGGCGGGGCCGGCCAGGCGGCCCCGCATCTCATTAATATACGAACATGCGATTCCATACCCATGCCGAAGATAGGAATCATTGGCGGCACGGGGATATACAACCCGGACACGTTCGAGACAGAGAGCACGGTGTGCCCGGACACCCCCTACGGGAAACCGTCCGACGACATAATGATAGGCAGGATCAACGGGGTGGAGGTTGCCTTCCTCTTCCGCCACGGTAGGGACCACCGGTTCCCCCCTTCCGGAGTCCCGTACATGGCGAACATGCATGCCCTGAGGGAGCTGGGATGCGAATACGTGATATCCGCCTGCGCGGTGGGCTCCCTGCGGGAGGAGATGGCACCCGGCGACCTGGTCATAGCCGACCAGTTCATGGACTTCACCAAAGGGAGGGATTACACCTACTTCGACGACCGGGCCGTGCACATAGCGATACCCGATCCGTTCTGCCCCTTCCTCAATGACGTCTTCGCGGAGACCGCGGAGGAGATGGGGATCAGGTACCACAACGGCGGTACTTACGTCTGCATAGAGGGCCCCCGGTTCTCCACCAGGGCCGAGAGCCGCATGTTCAGGATACTGGGCGGGGACATAATCGGCATGACCGCGGTGCCGGAATGCCAGCTAGCCAGGGAACTGGGGATGTGCTACTGCAGCCTGGCCACGGTCACCGACTACGACGCGTGGAAGGACGAGACCGTGGACATCGACATGGTCGTAAGGACCATGGCCGAATGCCTCGGCAAGGTGCTCGCCCTCCTGGAGGGCGGACTGCCACGCATGGACTCCCGCGCAAGCGGCTGCGGGTGCTCGGAGGCCGCCCGGGCCGCAGGCGCCCTCGGCCGGGAATGACAACCGAAGACCGGGGGAGAAACCGTTCCCCCGGCCGTTTTTCCATCACTCACACGGGCCCTGCCAGCATACCGGCTTCCATCCATGGTTCCCTTTGAAATAGTTGGATGTATATTCCATTGTGATGCGTCCGAACAAGAGAGGAGTGCTGTACGGTGTGGGCGTGGGCCCAGGGGATCCCGAGCTCATCACGATGAAGGCCAAACGGATAATCGAGGAGGTCGACGTCATCGTCGTCCCCGTGAAATCCAAGGGGGAGAGGAGCACCGCCCTCGAGATAATAAGGCCGGTGGTGGAACTCGAGGGGAAGAGGATCCTGGAGGCCGTATTCAGCATGGCCAAGGACGACGACGTGTACCGTCAATGCGGGGCGGCCGCCGGAGATGTCATCGCAGCGGAGCTGGATCTCGGCAGGGATGTGGCGGTCATAACCCTTGGTGATGTGTCCATCTACAGCACCTACATGTACGTCAACGACTACGTCAGCTCCATGGGATACGAGACCGCCGTGATACCGGGCGTGACATCTTTCTGCAGCGGGGCCGCCCTGGCTGGCATACCCCTGGCCCTGGGCAACGAGGGGCTGGCGGTGGTGCCCTCGGCGCGGGACACCTCCATGGTGGAGAAGGCGCTGGACGTGTTCGATAACGTCGTTGTCATGAAAGCGGGGAACAGCGTTTCCCGTCTCTCCGGGATACTCCGGGAGAGGGGGCTCGATCCCGGATGCGCAACCGTGATCAGCGGAGCGGGCATGAAGGACGAATACGTGGGTCCGCTGGACACCGAAAGGGAATACGGGTACTTCACCACCGTCATAGTAAAGAAGAACCTGGGATGAGGAAGCTTTAGATAACATTATTGCATTCGAAAGTAACACCAAAGTGATGGAAATGACTGAACCCCTTATGGCACCCGTGTTCCTGTCCACGGGAGAAAGGCTCATCGTGGTCTTCGGAGGAGGAAGGGTGGCCCTCAGGAAGTGCCTGCACTTCAAAGGATTCCGCATAAAGGCCGTGGCCGCGGACATACTCCCTGAGATCGAGGACCTGGCATCCGAGACCGTGCGCGAACGTGTGGACACCACCCGCATAGGAGAGCATATCTCAGGCGCGTTCCTGGTCATAGCGGCCACGGACAGCCGGGAGCTGAACGACGCGGTGAGGGATCTCTGCCTGTCCGAAGGAGTGCCGGTCAACTCGGCTCACGGAGGAGGCGACATCCTCATACCCTCGGTTCTCAGGAGGGGGAAGTACGCCGTGGCCGTCTCCACAGAGGGCAGGGCCCCCGCGTTCCCCCCTTATGTCATAAGGGCCATCGACGGCATGCTGGACGGCGGCTACGACCTCATGCTGGACCTGATTATGGACATCAGGCCCGCCGTCATGGAGGGAATACCCTCGCAGCCCGACCGGGCCGCGTTCCTCGCCTCCGTGCTGGACGACCCGGAGGTATGGGGCCTCCTGCGCGAGGGGCACCCCGATGCGGCCCGGGATGCGGCCCTGAGGAAGGGGGGGCTGCGATGATCGTCAGCCTTCACATCACACATGTCTCTGCGGGCGGGACCGAGGGACTCGACAACGTGATACCCCTGGTGGAGAAGAACGTCGCCGAGCGGATTGGGACCCTGGAGTCCGTTACCGAATACGTCACGCTGAGCACCTGCAACCGCTACGAGGTCTACGTCGCGACAGAGGATAACGGCAGGACCTCGGAGATACTCGAGGACATAGTCAGGCAGAGCGTGCCCTACACCCCCGACAAGAAATTCTCATTCATACTCACCGACAGGGACAGCATAAGGCACCTTTTCCGGGTGGCCTGCGGATTGGATTCGCTTATAGTCGGGGAGGACCAAATACAGCACCAGGTGCGGGAATCCTACATGAGGGCGAAGGCCGAGGGGCATGCCAACGGATACCTGTCGTATCTTTTCGACCGCACCCTGGCCGTGGGCAAGAGGGTGAGGTCCGAGACCGACCTCAACAGGGGGGCCGTGTCCGTAGGCTCCGCGGCCGTGGAGCTGGCCGAACTCGAGATAGGGGGCCTGGAGGGCAAGACCGTAACTATACTGGGCGCCGGGGACATGGCCAGCGTTATAGCGAGGAGCCTGGTCGGGAAGGGGCCGAACGCCGTATTCGTCTCCAACCGCACCTTCGAGCACGCCAAGGAGCTGGCTGGACAGCTGGGCGGCACCGCGATATCCATGGACCGCATGACGGATGCCATCCACCGCAGCGACCTGGTGCTGGTGGCTACGTCGGCCCCCCACTACGTGGTCAGGAAGGAGGATGCCGAGGCCGCCATGACCGGAAGGCAGCGGCCCCTGCTGATGATAGACGTGTCGGTCCCCCGCAACATATCCCCCGACTGCTACGAGGTCCCAGGGGTGGATGTGCACACGATGGACTCGCTTCAGAGCATAGCCATGGAGAACGTGTCCCGCCGTACTCGCGAGATATCCCGGGCCGAGAAGATAATAACCCAGGAACTGACCAGGATGGACCGCGAGGGCAAGGAGCGGATGGCCGACGATGTGATACGCATGATGTGCCTCAAGCTCTCCCGCATAAGGGAGCAGGAGCTGTGCGCGGCCAAGTCGAGGGCGGAGAACTGCCCAGACATGAACTGCGTCCTGGACGACTTCTCCCGGGCCCTGGTAAGCAAGATAACCGCAGAACCCTTCAACAGGCTCAGGGCGGCGTCCCGGCAGGGACGCATGGACATATGCAACGCGGCGACCGACCTTTTCGGTCTGGAGGATGAGAGGAGATGATGTTCCCGGAAGTGCGCCTGAGAAGGCTGAGGAATGATGAGAGGATTAGGGCCCTGACGGCCGAGACCCGTCTGCACCCGGACATGCTGGTGCAGCCGATGTTCTTCGACGCCGGCGCGGACAGGGTCAGACTGACCGGGTCCATGCCGGGGGTCAGGACCTTTCCGCTCTCGGGATGCGAGGAGGCTGCGAGCGGCGTAGCCGACAGCGGCATCGGGTCGGTCATGGTCTTCGGGATACCTGAAGGCAAGGATGCCGTCGGATCAGGCGCATACGCTCCCGACGGAGTGGTCCAGATGGCCGTGGGCAGGCTGAAGGAGTGCTCCGACCTGCTGGTGATCGCCGACCTGTGCCTCTGCGAATACACGGACCATGGTCACTGCGGCGTGCTCGATGCCGATGGATGCGTGGACAACGACCCTACGCTGGAACTCTACGGAAGAACTGCGGTCTCGCAGGCGGACGCCGGTGCCGACATCATCGCCCCCAGCGGCATGATGGACGGGCAGGTGGCGGCGATCAGGAGGGCCCTTGACGATTCTGGGCACAGGAACGTGCCGATAATGGCGTACAGCGCCAAGTTCCACAGTTCCTATTACGGACCGTTCAGGGACCTGGCCTGCTCCCGCCCCGGCTGCGGCGACAGATCCGGATACCAGATACCCTGCGGGAACAGGAGGGAGGCCATGAGGGAGATCGAGATGGATGTGGCCGAGGGGGCGGACATCATAATGGTGAAACCCGCCGGGCCCTACCTCGATGTGATACGGGAGGCCTCGCTGTCCTTCGACCTCCCCCTGGCTGCCTACCAGGTCTCCGGGGAGTACGCGATGATCAAGGCCGCCGCAGAGAAGAGATGGATAGACGGCCGCCGGACGATGGAGGAGTCCCTGCTCTCGATCAGGAGGGCGGGGGCGGACATAATCATAACATATTTCGCCGAGGAAGCGGCCAGGATGCTCCGGGGGAGGGAATGATGCCTTCCAGATCGGATGACCTGTACAGGGAGTCCCTGGAACTGACCCCGGGCGGGGTCTCCAGCCCCGTACGCGCCTTCAGACCCCATCCCCTTTTCATGGAGAGCGGCGAGGGGTGCATGATACGCGATGCGGAAGGCAGGACGTATGTGGACATGTGCATGGCCTACGGCCCTCTGATAACCGGCCACGCCTGCGACAGGGTGTTGAGGGCGGCGACGGAGCGGATCTCCAAAGGCACTGTGTTCGGAGCTCCCTCCGAACCTGAGCTGAAACTCATAAAAAGGCTGTGCCGCGACGTCCCGTCGATGGACATGGTAAGACTGGCCGTGTCCGGCACGGAGGCCACCATGCACGCCCTTCGGCTGGCCCGCGGATTCACGGGCAAGAACGGGGTAGTCAAGGTCGAAGGAGGGTTCCACGGCGCCCACGATGCCGTTCTCGTCAGGGCCGGATCCGGGTCGTCCGAGGGGGTGCCCGGTTCCGCGGGCGTCCCAGCGGATGCCGTCAGGAACACGCATCTTACTGAATACAACGACACGGAGATGCTTTCGTCCCTCTTGGAATCGAGGGATGATATCGCCTGCGTCATAATGGAGCCGGTGCTCGGCAACGTCGGGGTGGTCCCCCCTGTGAAGGGGTATCTGCAGGATGTGCGCAGGATCACCGAGGAGAACGGGGTCCTGCTGATATTCGACGAGGTCATAACCGGATGCAGGCTCTCCGCAGGGGGTGCCCAGAAGGTCTTCGGGGTGACGCCGGACCTAACGACCATGGCCAAGGTCATCGGCGGCGGGTTCCCGATCGGCGCCTTCGGCGGAAGGAGGGACATCATGGAGCATGTTGCCCCCTCTGGTCCGGTCTACGCGGCCGGGACCTTCTCGGGCAACCCTGTCAGCGCCTCCGCGGGGCTGGCGCAGATAGAGGTCATGAGCGAAGACGGCAACTACGGAAGGATAGACCGGAACGCCGAGGAGCTGGCATCCCGCATGTCGGATTCCCTTGCCGACCGCGGGGCGCGGGGGTGCGTTCAGCGGGCCGGTTCCATGCTGTCGGTCTTCTTCGGCAGGGACTCGGTAACGAACGGTTCGGAGGCCCAGGGAGCGGACAGGACGATGTTCGGAAGGATGTTCGAACACATGCTGGATGAGGGCGTATACCTCCCTCCGTCGGCATTGGAGACCTGGTTCGTGTCCACGGCTCACGACGGCGATTCCATCGACAAGGTCGCATCTGAATTCGACGCGTTCCTTTGCAAGGTGAGAGTATGAGGATAGGTACAAGGGACAGCAGGCTGGCTATGCGCCAGACGGAGATCTTCGCGGAGCGCCTTAAGGCGTTCCGCCCCGATGTCCGGTACGAGGTTGTCGGAATGAAGGCCGCAGGGGACCTGGACCTGGCGTCGCCGCTGAACGGCATGGAGGGCACAGGGGCCTTCGTGAGGGAGCTGGACGACGCCCTGCTGCGCGGGGACATAGACCTCTCGGTAAACTCACTGAAGGACATACCCGTCATGCCTTCCGAGGGCATCTCCGTGGGGGCCGTGCTCCCCAGGGACGCCCCGGAGGATGTGATGCTGCCCTGCTCGCCGGAGGAGCTCCCCGAGGGGGCGTCGGTCGGCACCGGGTCAGTCAGGAGGGCTGCCCTGATCAGGGAGATCAGACCGGATGTCAGGACGGTCGGGATACGCGGTAACATACACACGAGGCTGGAGAAGCTCGATTCCGGGAAGTATGACGCCATCATACTGGCCAAGGCGGGCCTGGACAGGATGGGCATAGACCGGCAGATGCACGTTCTGGACCCTTCCGTTTTCGTGCCCGCGCCCGCACAGGGGGCGATAGCCGTGGAATGCAGATCCGACGACAGGGACATCCTGGAACTTCTTCACTGCACGGACGACTACAGGACCCGCACCGAGACCGGCCTGGAGCGTGCGATAATGAGGTTCATGGCCGCCGGATGCTCCTCCCCCGTAGGGGTGCATGCGACCACCCGCCGCGACGGTTTCGGGGTCAGGGCCGTATCGTTCTCCTGCCCGGACGGACCCAGGAGGGTCGATGCCGTGCTGCCTTTCAACCATGTGGTGGACGACCTGCTGGACATCGCCGACTACCTGACCGGGAAGAGGTGCTGACCATGGCCGGGGCGGTGTATCTCGTGGGCGCGGGACCGGGGGACCCCGGGCTCATCACCGTCAGGGGGCTCGAGCTCCTGAGGATGGCCGACACGGTTGTCTACGACGCGCTGGCCAACCGGGACCTGCTGGATGAATGCAGGGAGGATGCCGAGCTGATAGACGCCGGAAAGCGCGGAGGGGATCACACCATGAGGCAGGAGGAGATCAACCGCCTCCTCGTGGAGCTGGCCGTCGGAGGCCGCATGGTGGTTCGCCTCAAGGGAGGGGATCCGTTCATGTTCGGCAGGGGTGCGGAGGAGGCGGCCGAGCTCAGGGGCGCGGGCGTCGAGGTCCACGTGGTCCCGGGGATATCCTCATCCATATCCGTCCCGGAACTCGCGGGGATACCTGTCACCCACAGGGACTGCGCCTCCATGGTCACCTTCCTGACCGGACACGAGAGGGGGGACCGCAGGGAGGACCGCGTGGACTGGAGGGCGCTTGCGGAGGGCCATGGCACCCTGGTGATCCTGATGGGCATGGGCAACGCGGGGAGCATAGCCTCCGATCTTACGGCCGGAGGCATGCCGGGGGATACGCCCGCGGCGGTCATAACCAGAGGATCCACGCCGGAGCAGACGGCGGATGTCACGACCCTGTCAGGGCTTGAGGGCATCATAAGGGAGAAGGGGCTGACCGCCCCGGGTATAATCGTCATCGGGAGCGTGGCCCGTATCCGCGACAGGCTGGGTGACCTGAGATGATCACGTTGGCTTTCACCCGTCCGAGGAAGCGTCTGGAGGAGTCGGTCGCCCTGGCGGAGGGGATGGGCTTCCGCGTGATGGCCGCCCCGTCCCTGGAGATATCGGAGGGCGATCCGGAGGACTTCGACCGCGCCGAGACCCTTCTCACCACAGGCAGGGCAGACATTGTGGTGTTCGGATCGACCACAGGGGTGGAGGAGTGCGCGCGCGCATACGGCGGCAGGATGCGTTGGATACTCAACCGCACGACCGTGGTTTCCATAGGCCCCAGCACCTCCAGGGCGCTGCGGGATGCGGGGGTTAGGGTCGATTCGGTCCCGGAGGACTACAGCTCCCAGGGGCTGGTGGACATGCTCGCGGGGTCCGTACGCGGCAAGACGGTCCTGCTGATAAGGTCCGACAGGGGGTCTGAGGTCCTCAACATGGGTCTGGCCAGGAACGGCGCCCGGGTCGAGGAGCTGGCGGCCTACCGTCTGGAACCTTCGGGCATGACACCGGAGCTGGGCAGGATTATGGAGACGCTGGAGGGAGGCGGACTGGATGCCTTGGCCTTCTCCAGCCCGATGAGCGCTTCGTCCTTCGCGGAGGGGCTGGATTCCCTTTACGGAGGGGGGGCGGCCCGTAAGATGCTGCGCGGGACATGCGTCGCAGCCATAGGCGGGCCCACGGCATCGAGGCTGAAGGACCTGGGCAGACCGCCGGACGTGGTCCCCGGCAGGACCACCTTCGCCGACATGCTCGAGGCCGTGAAGTCCAGGCTGGAAGGAGCGGACCCGCGGCCCTCCTGAACCGTGGGTCCGAAGGGTTCAGGGGCTCAGCCCCTGTAATAGATCATCGCGTTGCAGATAGTGGCGGCTATGTTGCTGCCTCCCTTCCTGCCGCGGGGGACTATGCAGGGGGCGCCCGTGCCCACCAGCAGCTCTTTGGCCTCCACCACGTTTACGAATCCCACCGGGGCTCCGACCACCAGGGCCGGGTCGGCCTTCCCCTCCTTTATAAGCTCGCACAGGCGGACGATGGCCGTGGGGGCGTTGCCGATGGCGAATACGACATCACCTCCAATCTCGGCCCCCCTTTCCATGCATATGGTCGCCCGAGTGCACCCTCTCCGCTTGGCCTCCTCGGCCACGTCGGGATCGGACATGAAGCAGTGCACGGAACCCCCGTAAGACTTGAGACGGGTCTTGTTAATCCCGGCGGCGGCCATCTTGGTGTCGGTGACTATGCACGCCCCCCTCCTTATGGCATCGATCCCGGTCCTCGCTGCGCCGTCCGAGAACCAGAGGTTCTCGGCGTAATCGAAGTCCGCGGACGTGTGTATGCACCTCTTGAGTATGGAGAACTCCGGTTCCGGCCATGTGCGGTCACCCAGCTCAGAGGTTATGATCTCCATGCTCCGCCTCTCGATGTCCTCGGGCCTGACTATCTCGAAGGTCAAGGTAACGCCTCCGTGTCGTATCCCCGGGGGGTGACCATGACTCCGTCCTCAACGTAGGTCTGGGAGTTGCCCACTATGACCACGCAGAACATGTCGACGTCTGCCTCTCCCAGATGCTCCAGGGTTGTTATGGACTTGGTCTCGTCCTCCCTGCCCGCGTTGCGGACGATTCCCACGGGCGTGTCCGGACGCCGGTACCTCATGAGAATATCCGAGGCCTGCTCAAGATAGCGGGTCCTCTTCTTGCTCTTCGGGTTGTATATGCAGGTGACGAAATCGCCTCTCCCGGCACAGTCCACTCTGTTCATTATGGTGTCCAGGGGAGTCATCAGATCGCTGAGGCTCACGATGACGAGATCGTGCATGAGCGGGGCACCGAGGACGGCGGCGGCCGTGGAGGCCGCCGTCATCCCGGGCACCACCTCTATGTCGATGTCCGCATCCATTCCCAGGGCGGTCTGGTAGATTATCCCTGCCATCCCGTATATGCCGGGGTCGCCGCTGCTGACCATGGCCACGGTCTGCCCCTTCGAGGCCTCTTCGACGGCCGCACGGCAGCGCTGCACCTCCTTCATCATGCCTGTGGATACGTATCTCTTGTCAGAGGGGAAGTGGTCCTTTATCATGTCTATGTACACTGTATACCCCGTGACCACATCGGCCTCCTTTATGGCCCTCTCGGCCTTGGCCGTCATGTGCTCCGGGCTACCGGGCCCGAACCCCACCACGTAGAGCTTGCCTCTGGACATTCAGGCATCCTCCGTGCCCTTACGGAATTCCGTTGTGAAGGTCTTGTCGTAGAGTTTCGAAAGGGAGTATTCGGAACCCAGGAAATCACCCACCACCGTCAGAGCCGTCTTCTTTATGCCCGCCTCCCTGACTCTGTCAGCTATGTCGGAGAGTGTGCCCCGGATGATCCTCTGGTCGGGCCAGGTGGCCTTGTAAACGACGGCGACCGGCGTGTCCGGCCGGTACCCTCCTCCTATGAGGGTCTCGGACATCTCGTCCATGAAGCCGACGCTGAGGAATATTATCATCGTGCAGTTGTGACTCGCCAGGTCCCTGAGGTTCTCCTTGGGCGGCATGGGCGTCCTGCCCTCCATCCTGGTCAGTATGACGGTCTGGCTCACGTCGGGTAGGGTGTACTCCTTCTTGAGGACCGCCGCCGTGGCCAGGAAAGAGCTCACGCCCGGCACGACCTCGTACTCTATCCCCATCTGCTCCAGACGGTCCATCTGCTCCCGGTGGGCCCCGTACACAGAGGGGTCCCCCGTGTGCACGCGGACGACCTTCCTGCCCTCGGCCTCCCCGATCCTCATGGCCTCGATCACCTGATCCAGGTCCATCAGGGCGCTGTTGAGTATCACCGCCCCCGGTTTGGCTCCCGCCAGGACCTCCGGATTCACCAGGGATCCTGCGTAGATTATGATGTCCGCGCCGTCTATCAGTCTCTTGCCTTTAAGGGTCAGCAGCTCGGGGTCCCCCGGGCCGGCACCTATGAAAGAAATCATGTTCTCGCCTCTTTATTCGCCCAGGCCCCCGGTTCTCGGGGGGACCGCTTCCGGCCGGGCCCTACCCGGGCCCCCTGGTCCTCGGTGGCTATCGCCGCCCGTGGCGACCGTAGCGCATACCAAGTATTATAACTTGGCATATATATCCAATTAATGATAGTAACATACTGCTTTAGTCGGGATATGTGAGCGGCCCATGATTCGCCGCATTATTCTGGACCGAACGGGCGGGTGATGCCATGGGCAACGAGATGTTTGTTTACAAGAACAACAGGAGGCTTCGCAGCGGATACACCACCGGCACATGCGCCGCGGCCGCATCCAAGGCCGCGGCTCTGATGCTGCTTACGCAGTCCCTCGTGGACAGGGTGAGCGTAGACACTCCCAAAGGGGTGACCCTGGAGCTCCCGGTAGAGGAACCTTCCATACGGCCGGACCGCGCATCCTGTGCCGTCCGCAAGGACGGAGGGGACGACGTGGACGCCACCGACGGCCTCCTGATCTTCTCCGAGGTCTCATTCTCGGATTCCCCCGGGATAACCGTGGACGGCGGCAGGGGGGTCGGCCGGGTGACCAGGAAAGGATTGGACCAACCCCCGGGGGAGGCCGCCATAAACAGCACCCCGCGCCGCATGATATGCGAATCCGTATCGCAGATCGCCGGGGATCTCGGATGCGAACGCGGCCTCTCTGTCGTCGTATCCGTGCCGGAGGGCGAGACCGCCGCCGACAGGACCTTCAACCCCCGCATGGGGATATGCGGAGGGATATCGATAATAGGTACAAGCGGCATCGTGGAGCCCATGAGCGAGAAGGCCCTCATAGACACGATAAGGGCCGAGATAAGCATGCGCACGGCCTCGGGACACAGGTACATACTGGCCGTGCCCGGGAACTACGGGGCCGACTACGCCTGTGACAGCCTGGGGCTCCCGGAGGATGACGCCGTGAGGTGCAGCAACTTCATAGGAGAGACCGTCGACGGGGCTTGCGAGTTCGGTGCTTCCGGCCTTCTCATCGTCGGCAACCTGGGCAAGATGGTCAAAGTGGCGGGAGGGATAATGAACACCCATTCTAGGAGCGCGGACTGCAGGATGGAGATACTGACGGCCAACGCGATGCTGTGCGGAGGGGACGCGCCCCTGGCGGAGAGGATGATGTCCTGCGTCACCACCGACGACGCGCTGGGCGTGCTGAAGGAATGCGGCATGATGGAGCCGACAATGGATCGCATCATCGGGCGCATGCAGGAATTCCTTGATTACCGCTGCCGCAGGAGCATAGAGGTCGGTGCCGTCGTGTTCTCATCCGAGTACGGCCTGCTGGGGATGACGGAGGGCGCCCGCGGCCTCATGAGAAAGATAAAAGGTGAGTCGGCATGAAGGGCGCATGCATAGGATTCACCACCCGCGGATGCGCCCTGGCCGTGAGGATAGCGGATGCCCTGGGGGACGGATGGGAGGCCTACGGCAAGACATCGGGGGATCCGGGAGGTTCGATTCCCGTGACAGGGACCCTGCGGGAATGGACAGAGAAGGCTTTCTCTGGATCCGACGCCTTGGTGTTCGTGGGTGCGACGGGGATAGCCGTGCGCGCGGTGGCCCCGTTCCTGAGGGGCAAGACCGAGGATCCCGCGGTGGTGACGGTGGATGAGCTGGGCCGCTTCTCCGTGTCGTTGCTTTCGGGCCACATAGGAGGGTGCAACGTCCTTGCGGAGAGGGTGGCGGAGACCATCGGGGCAGTCCCGGTGATAACCACCGCCACAGACATCAACGGGCTGTTCTCGGTGGACGAGTTCGCTGCGAGGAGGGATCTGACCATAGACGACATGACCATCGCGAAGGAGGTGTCCGCCGCGCTGCTGGAAGGACGCCCCGTGGGCTTCCTCTCGGATTATCCTGTGTCCGGAGATGTCCCCGGTTGCCTGGAGGCCTCCCCCGCAGGAGACCTTGGCATACTCATAACGTCCTCACCTTCGAGATCGCCTTTCGGAAGGACCCTGCGCCTGATACCGCGCAACCTGGCGGTGGGTGTGGGGTGCAGAAGGGGGACGCCGAAGGATACCATAGCCCGCAGGGTGGAGGAGGTGCTGGAGGCCAACGGCCTCTCGGCCAAGGGCCTGAAGGCCATGGTCAGCATAGACATCAAATCCGACGAGGAGGGCCTCCTGGAGTTCTGCTCGGCATACGGGATAGTGTCGGTGTTCCTGTCCGCAGGGGAGCTGGCGTCCGTGCCGGGGAAGTTCCGGGAGTCGGAGTTCGTGGATGGCATTACAGGGGTCGGCAACGTCTGCGAGAGGGCGGCCGCCTCCTTCGGGGAGCTTGTAGTCGGACGGGATGCTGCTGACGGTGTGACGGTGGCGGTGTCCAGGATGCCGACCGGGATATCTTTCGGTGGAATGATATGACAGAGAGGGTACTGATATTCGCGGGGACGACCGAGGGCCGCATGCTGGCCGAGACCCTGGGATCGACAGGCGTGGAGGTCCGCGTGTGCGTGGCCACTGAGTACGGGGGCAGCATGATACACGAGAACGGCCTCGTGAGGGTCTCCTCCAAACGCCCGGGCGTCGAAGGGACCTGTGGACTGATAGAGGAGACGGGGTGCCGGACGGTCGTTGATGCCACGCACCCATACGCTACGGCCATATCACGGCAGGTCAGGGAGGCCTGCAGGAGGACTGGCGCGGAGTACGTTAGGCTCAGTAGGTCCGAGGGCAGGGGGTCCCACGACCCCGACGTGATAACGGTTCCGGATGCCGCCGCCGCGGCCGAATACCTGGACAGCACCGAGGGCAACGTCCTTCTGACGGTGGGAAGCAAGGAGCTTGATAGGTTCACGACCGTCGGGAACTACAGGGAGCGCCTTCACGCCAGAGTGCTTTCCCTGCCGTCGGTGGCGGAACGCTGCGCCGAACTTGGATTCAGCGGGAGGAACCTCATCGCCATGCAGGGGCCCTTCTGCGAGGAGCTCAACTACGGTATGCTCGTACAGACGGGAGCCGCGTACCTGGTCACAAAGGATTCCGGGCATCCCGGGGGATTCGAGGAGAAACTGCGTGCGGCCAGGAGGGCCGGAGCCAAGGTCATCGTGATAGGAAGGCCGGAAGAGGACGGGGGGATGAGCTACGAGGAGGTCCTGGAGCATCTGGAAGGATCCTTGGGCCTGAGTATTCGCCCTACCCGTAGGAGGGTCTCCGTGGTCGGCATAGGAATGGGGGATGCCGAAGGCATGACCCTCGCTGCCATGAGAGCCTGCAGGGAAGCCGACATCCTCATCGGAGCAGAACGCATGGTGCACGCGCCGGGACTGGCCGGACTGGCCGACGGGAAGGAACGCCTTGCGGAATACCGGGCGGACAGGATAAAGGAGTTCCTGGACACGAATGAGGGCCATGGGAAAGCGGCGGTGTTGATGTCCGGCGACGTGGGTTTCTACAGTGGCGCGCGCGCCTTGCTGGAGAAGCTGGACGGGGACAGGTACGATGTGGAGGTCTTATGCGGAACATCCTCCTTGGCCTACCTTTGCTCCAAGCTCCGCATACCCTGGCAGGATGTTCACCTCATGAGCTCCCACGGACGCAGCGCGAACACGGCAGGGGAGGTGCGCAGGAACCGCAGGACGTTCACCCTGCTCGACGAGGGTGGCCTCGCATCCGTCTGCGCGGAACTGATGGAGTACGGCTTGGGGAATGTGACGGTGGCCGCCGGCACGAATCTGGGATACCCTGACGAAAAGATATCCGTCGGGACGCCCGAGGAGATCGTGTACATGGATCCGAAAGGTCTGTGCGTAGCGCTGATAACCAATCCCGAACCCGACACGACGTTCCCCGCAGGCATACCCGACGGTATGTTCTCCAGGGGGGGCGCCCCCATGACGAAGAGCGAGGTCAGGACGCTTTCCGTGGCCAAGCTCCGTCTGGAACCCGATTCCGTCGTCTACGATGTCGGGGCGGGCACGGGTTCCGTCTCCGTGGAGATGGCCCGCGTGGCGGTCCGGGGATGCGTTTACTCGATCGAGAAGGAGCCGGAGGCCCTGGAGCTCATAAAGGGGAACTCCAGGAGGTTCTGCGCCCCCAACGTGGTTACGGTGGAGGGCACCGCTCCGGAGGCCCTGGAGGCCCTGCCGGCACCCACACATGTATTCGTGGGGGGCTCCTCAGGCAACATGAGAGGCATAATCGGCTCCGTGATGAGGAAGAACCCCTCCGTGAGGTTCGTGATCAACTCCGTGACCCTTGAGACGATAAGGGAGACGATGGAATGCATAGAAGAGCTGGGTCTTATCGAAGAGGAGACCGTTTGCGTGTCCGTTGCGAAGGCGAGGCGGGCCGGGAGCTACCATCTGATGACGGCCCAGAACCCTGTTTGGATAACGGTTTGCAGGGGGTCCGACGAATGAGACTCCCGCGCATCATGATAGCCGCTCCCTCAAGCGGGTCCGGGAAGACGCTGGTCACCTGCGGGATACTGCAGGCGCTGGTGGACCGCGGTCTCACGGTGTCGTCTTTCAAATGCGGCCCCGACTACATCGACCCGATGTTCCACAGCAGGGTGATAGGCACCAAATCGCGTAACCTCGACACCTTCTTCACCGATGCCGGGACCACGGGGTACCTCTTCGGACGGGCCGCCGAAGGCTCCGATGTCTCGGTCATCGAGGGGGTCATGGGATTCTACGACGGCCTGGGCGGAACATCCACGGCGGGAAGCGCCCACGACCTTTCCCTGATGCTCGACGTGCCCGTCATACTGGTGGTGGACTGCATGGGAATGGGCCTTTCCGTCGCCGCTCTGATCAAGGGCTTCAAGGAGTTCAGGGAGAACAACATAAAAGGGGTTGTACTGAACAACATGCCCCCTTCCATCTACAAGGAGAACCGGGATGTCATCGAGTCCGAGCTCGGGCTCAATGTTCTCGGATACGTGCCGAACGTGAAGGAACTGGTCCTGGAGAGCAGGCATCTGGGTCTGGTCCTCCCCTCTGAGGTGGAGGGCCTGAGGGAGAAGCTCAGATCCCTCGGCAGGGTCCTGGAGGAGACCCTGGACCTGGACTCCCTGCTGGAGATCTCGAAATCGGCACCGGGATTGGATTTTACCAGGCGCAGGGAGAAGCATGCCGGAGAAGCGAGGATAGCTGTGGCCTGCGACGAGGCGTTCTGCTTCATCTACGAGGACAATCTTGCCATACTCGAGGAGATGGGCGCAGAGATCGTGAGGTTCTCCCCGCTGCATGACGAACACGTTCCAGAGGCGGACGGCATGATACTGTACGGAGGGTATCCCGAGCTGTACGCCGGCGCCCTCAGCGCGAACGTGTCGATGCTGAAGGAAATCCGCGAGAAAATCGAGGCCGGTATGCCATGCATGGCCGAGTGCGGAGGTTTCATGTATCTGCACGAGGAGCTCGAGGATGCTGAGGGCGTGTCACATCCGATGGTCGGAGCCGTGAAGGGCAGGACCTTCAACAAAGGCCGCCTCTCCCGCTTCGGATACGTGAGCCTTGAAGCAGGGCACGACATGCTGGGGTTCGGGGAGGGGGATGTTGCCAGAGGCCACGAGTTCCATTACTGGGACAGCACGAACTGCGGCGGAGACCTCACAGCCACCAAGACACGGGGGACGAGATACGCGTGCGTCCATGGGACGGACACCCTGCTGGCCGGATTCCCGCATCTCTACTACTATTCCAACCCCGAGGTCCCCTACAGGTTCCTGCGCAGGTGCGCTGAGCGCAGAGGGAAGTGAGGCCCGCTCACCTTGCGAGGAACGCGGTGTATGCGGCGGCGTCCATGAGGCCCTCCTCCTGAGAAGGCTCCAGAATCTCGAACTCCACCATCCATCCCTCGTCGTAGGGGGACGTGTTTATCGTCTCCGGATCATTCTCCAGCTTCGGGTTGACGGAGAGGACCCTGCCCGATAGCGGGGCGTAAAGGGGCTCCACCGTCTTCACGCTCTCCATGGCTCCCACCTCGTCCCCTATGCCGAAAGAGGAACCGGGCTCGGGCAGTTCTACGTACACCACATTGCCCAGCTCGTGCTGGGCATGGTCGGTCATTCCCATGACGGCCCTTGTGCCGTCCCTTCTCACCCATTCATGGGACTCCGTGTAAAGGAGACCTTCTCTGACCTCATCCGTGTGCTCACCGCGTCCGTATCGGGTGTGCCGTTGATAAGCCTGTCCTTACAGGGGAGCCTCCGAGGGGTTCGGGAAGAACCTTAAAGGGCGCAACGCATTCCCCAGCCGATGAGGATAACCATCCGCGGTACCGTCCAAGGAGTGGGATTCCGTCCCGCCGTATATCGATCGGCAACATCCCTGGGCATACACGGAAGGGTCTGGAACGACGGCCCCGACGTGGTGATCGACGCGGACGGCGGGGAAGCCCTCCTCCGCGACCTGATGGAGAACCTACCCCCTCTTGCCAGGATAGCCTCCGTTGAGAAGGAGCCCTCCCTGGCGGACTACGATGATTTCAGGATAGCGGGATCGGAGGCCGGCAGGAAGGGGGTCGGGATACCCACCGACACCGCGATCTGCCCCAGGTGCCTGGAGGACATGCTCTCCGGAAGGCGCCGGGGATACGCCTTCACGAGCTGCACGGACTGCGGACCGCGCTTCACGCTGCTCTCCGGTCTGCCTTACGACAGGCCATCCACAGCCATGGCGGATTTCCCCATGTGCCCCGACTGCGCCAAGGAGTATTCGGATCCCTCCGACAGGAGATTTCACCATCAGACCGTGTGCTGTCCAGCCTGCGGGCCCTCCTATCGCCTTCTGGACGGCGACGGCGGGGCGGTCCCCGGGGAACCCGTCGACGTCTTCGCCGGTATGATCGCATCCGGATGCATCGGGGTTGCCAAGAGCTGGGGGGGAATGCACATATGCTGCGCCCCCGAGAGCACCCGCCGCATGAGGAGATGGTACCGCAGGGAGCAGAAGCCGTTCGCGCTCATGGTCAGGGACATTACCGCCGTTCAAACGTACGGCCGGCCCACGGAGGAGGAAAGGGAGCAGCTGGAGTCCGGACATCGCCCCATAGTGCTGGTGGACAAGGTCCCGGGCGAGGTCACGGAGGCCCTGTCACCGGGGCTGGACAACATAGGCGTGTTCCTCCCGTACACAGGGATGCAGCATCTTCTTTTCCGCAGCGGGAGGTTCGATGCTCTGGTGATGACGTCCGCCAACGTGCCGGGGGAGCCGATGATCACCGACGACAGGGATGTCCTGGAACTCGGTGCGGACTGCTACCTCCTGCACGACCAGAGGATAATCAACAGGGCCGACGACAGCGTCCTCAGGGTCATCGACGGCAGAACCTCGTTCATAAGGAAGTCCCGCGGACACATACCGTCCTACCTGGAGGTCCCCTTCGCAGGATCCGCCGTGGGCATAGGGGCGCAGGAGAACCTTACCGCCTCTGTGGCCGCCGGCGGCAGGATGTACAGCACGCAGCACATAGGCAACGGAGAGTCCCCGGGAGTTGCCGAGTACCTGGAGGAGGCCACGCGGTCGCTCATGGCGATGACGGGATGCCAACCCTCCGCGGTCGCCATGGACCTCCATCCGGGATACATCAACAGGGGCTTCGGCAGGGCCCTGTCCGAGGAGTGGGGCTGCGATCTGGTGGAGGTGCAGCACCATTGGGCTCATGCGGCCTCCCTGCTGCTGGAGAACTCCGCAGAGGAGGCTGTGGTCCTCTCGCTGGACGGCACCGGGTACGGGCCCGACGGCAACGCATGGGGCGGAGAGGTCCTCAGATCCGACCTGGCCTCATACGACCGCGTGGCGCATCTCCAGTACATCCCCCTGCTGGGGTCCGACAGGGCCCTGCACGACATAAGACGCCTGAAGTTCGCAGTCGACTGCATGAACGGCACCGAGAACCGGGACTTCGATGACTCTTCCGCCGCAGTGCTCAGGAAGCTGATGGGGAAGAGCGTGATGACGTCGTCCATGGGCAGGCTCCTGGACACCCTGGCCTATGCTCTGGGAGTGTGCGACCGCAGGACGTACGACGGGGAGCCGGCCATGAAGATGGAACCCCTGCTCGCCAGGGGGGAGAACGTGGACGGCTTCGGGACATACACCGAAAGAGGACAGATCATGACGGCCCACCTCTTCGAGAGGATAGACGGAGGGTGCCGCAGGGAGGACGCGGCCTATTCCGTCGTACGCGCGGTCATCGACGAGATGGTGGAATCGGCCAGGGTGGCGGCCGAATCCGAGGGAATACGCCGTCTGGGCATCACCGGAGGGGTCTCGTACAACAGACCCATATGCAGGATGTTCTCCGAATCGGCGAAGAGAACGGGCCTTGAATTGATATTCCATAAGAGCATACCCAACGGAGACGGGGGAATATCGGTCGGACAGGCCGCCGTCGCACTGAAGATGATCGGATGAGCAACACACTGTTCGTACTGCTTGACGGGGCCGAGGACGACCCCATACCTGAATTCGACGGGAAGAAGCCGCTCGATGTCGCCAGGATGCCTTTCCTGCACTCGAAAGCCAGGCACAAGATGTACACCACCGGTCGCGGTTACACCCATCTTTTCCTCAACGAGTTCTTCTCGGGAAGGCCCCCGGAGATGTCCCGCGGAGCCCTGGAGGCCTACGGCTTCGGCCTCAGGATGGGGCCCGGGAGGGTGGCTTACCGCCTGACCCCGGCCAGGATCGCCGGCGTGGACCTGAGATGGGCCTACGACTCCGAAGGATTCGCCGACGAGCTCGAGTCCCGCGTCAGGGAAAACCTCCACATGCTCGAAGATCCGGACGTGAGATTCTACATGGGAGGGAAGGCCGTACTCACGTTCAAAGGCGATTGCCCGGAGCCCGACGGGTTCCCGGTGCCCCCGAAGGACGGACCCTACAGGAGGTTTCCGGGGGAGCTGGGAGAGCTGGTGGATAAGGTCGCCCGCGAGATGGGGGGCGTGACGGATTACCCCTGGGGCGGGGGAAGTCCGGGCAGGGGAGGGAGGTCCTTCCCTTGTCTGGGAAGGATGACGGCGATATCCAACGGCCCCGTGGCCCTGGGGATAGCCGCCTCCCTGGGACATGATATAATGCTCGTGGACGACATAGAGGCCCGTTTCCCCGCCGCCAGGGATGCCCTGGAGACTGGAAACGTGTTCCTTCACCTCGACGAGGTCGACGAGTACAGCCATCAGAAGGACCCGGGGAAGAAGGTCCGGGTGCTGGAGCTCATCGATCGCCTGATGTGCGAGCACTTCTCGGACGTCGAGGACATAGTCTATTTCGTGGACCACGGGACCTCCTGCGTCACGGGTGAGCACATACTGATGACCGTGCCCTTTTGGACCTCCATAGACTCAGGGTTCCGGGACGGGGAGACTGTGCCCCTGAAGGACATAGTGCCCGGACTGCTGCCCTGAAGCCCCCTGTGTTTCCATCGGGGGCAGGTTATAATTATGTCGCTGTGCATCCGGGAGCAATGGCATCAGACTTCAGGCTCCCGCCCTCGCTCAGCATATACGGCAACGAGGAGATCGCGTACGACATCCTGTCCCGCATATGGGGGAAGAAAGGCGTCTTCACCTGCACCGTGGCGAACACCCTCACCTCCACCATACCCGGCATATCCGATGCCGGCGACACACCGGAACTCACCATGTTCACTCCCGCGGCCGACGCCGAGCTCCTGATGATGGGCAGGACCGTGTGCATGAAGGGGATACCGATAAACCCCGGAGGCATACCTACCCCCGCCACCCTTACAAAGGCCGCCCTGGAGCTCTCCGGCATGCCGTACCACATAGTCAACGGGGGCACGAGGGTCAAACCCTACGTCCCGTGCTTCGACGTCGGAGGGGAGTGCGGCGAGAAGATAACGACCGGAAGATCCGTCAAGAACGTCAGGGAATGCTACGAGAAGGGCGTGATGCTCGGCGAGTCTCTGTCGCGCGGATACGACTTCCTGGTGATAAGCGAGAGCTGCGCCGGGGGGACCACGACGGCATTGGCCGTTATGATGGCCATGGGGGTTGTGAAGGAGAACCTGGTGAGCAGCAGCTCGCCGAAGAACCCAAAGGAGCTCAAGACCCGGATCGTCATGGAGGCGCTGGAGGCGGCGGGCGTCGGCGTGGGCGACATGGCCGATGACCCACTGGGAGCCATAGAGGCTGTGGGCGACCCGATGATGCCTGCGAACGTGGGGATGATCATCGGAGCCGCCAAGAACGTCCCCGTCATCATAGGCGGAGGCACCCAGATGGCCGCGGTGATAGCCGCGGCGGTCAGGCTCGACCCCTCCGTGGTCGGCAACATATTCCAGGGTACCACCAGATGGCTGATGGAGGACCCCAACTCCAGCATGAGCAGGATGATGGATGCGATAGACAGGAACGTACCCATAGTCTACGTCAACATGGATTACTCCAAGAGCCCTTACGAGGGTCTGCAGGCCTACGAGTGGGGCTTCATAAAGGAAGGGGTCGGATGCGGCGGGGCCTCCGTGGCAGCCGTGATAGAGAGTGCCGGAAGGATAACCTGCGACGACATCCTGGACAAGGTGCATGAGTTCTACAGGGGAATAATGAACATTTAACCGCGGAAATAGCTCCTGGCCAGCTCCAGCTCGTGCTGTGTGTTCACGTTTACCGCGAGCTCGAACCAGTCCGTCTGGAAGCAGTACTCCTTCAGATACTCCCCCCTGAGCGTCCGCTCCCTGTCCATTATGGAGATGCCGGAGAGGACCCATTCCTTGCCCCCGTCCTCCATGGTGTATGAAGGAACCACCCCCGCACGGCAGACCGTCTCCTTGTCTATGACCGCCATGGCCGATTCCATCATCTCGGGGTTGAAGAACTCGATCAGGGCATCGACCGCGGAGGTGTTTAATAGCGGAAGGTCGGAGGGGGAGACCAGGACGAACTCCGAGGTCAGCCTCTCGAAGGACATGTGGATGTCCTCCATGAAACCCTCCCCGGTGGTGAGCAGGGTCTCGACCCCCATCCTGTGAAGGAACCTCTCCGTGCCCGGGGTGTTGTCGCTGACGGACACCAGCACCCGGTCCACGTGGGAGGAGGCCGATACTGCCTCCAGCACCCGCTGTATGGTGGGCTTGCCGCCCACCGTCAGCATGGGTTTCTCCACCCCGCATTTCCCCATCCGGGTGCCTTTTCCGCCGGCGTTTATCAGCGCATCCAACGCATCGCCCTCAGAACATAAGCGCCAGCATCAGCATGGAAACCAGTAGCATCGCGGCACGGGAGATCTCGTTGGTGGCCCCCAGCACATCGCCGTTGACCATGCCGAAACCCTTGTTGGCGATCTTAGCCATTCCCCAGCCGACCGCCACGGATATCACGGCCATCACTATGACGACCGCGATGTATCTGACCAGCAGGGGGTTCGCGACGAATCCGCCTACGGCCGCCATCATGATCACGGACACTACCACGGCCACGACGGCAAGTATCACGGCCACGATCGTGGATATCATCATCGACTTCGTGCTGGTGAAGCTCACCTGCCTGCCCGCCATGCCGCTACCCGGCTCACCGAAGGCCGCCGCGGCCACCATGGCGTTCCGGGTGAGAACCTCGACCGGCCAGACCAGGGCCAGGAAGAACAGCCCCATGTCGACGAATGCCGCGAAAGATATCAGGGTGATCGTGAGTGCCACTCCGAATCCGCCCGCGCCCATGGAGCTGTCCTTCATGGCATGCACGCGCTTCTCCGTGCTGCCGGAGGCTATCATGCCGTCCCCGAAATCCACCAGGCCGTCGAAGTGAAGGAACTTGGTGAGCATCAGCAGGAGTGCCAGCGAGACCGCCACGGCGGTTATGGTCCCGAATCCCGCGAGCACCAGTATTCCCGCCGCGGCCATGACGACCAGACCCACGAGGAATCCTATAACCGGCGCGAAGTGCATGTTCCTGTCCATGGCATCCATCTCGTCTTCGTTCACATCCAGAGGTATTATGGTGAAGAAGGACACCATTCCCTTGATTGCCGCCATCATGCTCTTGGATGTGATCCCCTCGGTGATGGAAGCGGGTCCGGTCTTGCCCTCCCCGGCACGGTGCTCCTGCCCTTCGGTATAAGCCGCTTCCGGTCCGGGCATCGGAGCGGGTTCGGGATACGCGGGGATTACGGGCTCGGGAGAAGGAGCGGGCACCTCCTGGATCGCGGGCTGCGGTGAGGGTTCCGTCTCCTCCATCGGAGCCTCTGGCACGCTCTGAATCGCGGGCTGAGGCTCGGGGGCGGGGTGCACCTCCCTGAAGGCGGGGATCGGCCTCGCCTCCGTCTTGGGGGGCTCCTTCCAGTCGGACTGGGCAGACCTGTCCGTCTCCGGTGCGGAGGTGGCAACCCCTTCGCCAGCGGGCTTCATGGGGACCTTGTCCCAGAACGCCGATCTGGGCTTCGGCTCCTGACGGTTCTCCTCGGCATTCGTGTCTTCGGACTGCTCAGGCTCACCCGGTGCCTTCCAATCGTGCTTCTTCTCGCTGTTCTCATCTGCCATTTGCTCACCTTTCGTGTATTGTCCCCTCGGACATCTTGGTCATCATTCCGGCGGCCAGTCCGCAGACTGCGGCCCCCAGGTATCCATCTTGGCTCCGGATTCTGCGGGGCCCTTCGGCCAGGCGGAGGAAGCGCTCCTCCGCCCCCTCTCCTGCGATCGCACGGGCCAGCTGCGAACCGAGTATGATATGCGAGGTTAAATGGGTTGGGTAGTCCCCCGAGCCGTAGGTGCACCCCAGCAGGTCGAGCCTGTGCATCTCGAGCAGGGCCTGCGTCAGGGCCGACACGTCACGGTCGCGGATCATCCCGTCCAACACGGCGTCGAACTCTTTCCTTGTGACGCGCGGATCGCCCTCTCTGACGATGGAGAGGATATCATACTCCGTCACCCCGTGGGACCTCAGGCCGTCCATGAAGGTCCCGGGCACGGGGAAGTCTCCGCGTCTGACCAGAGAGGAGCGCACGGCGTCCCTTACCGAGCGGGCCATGGATATCCCCAGCGGTGTTCCCGTACCGGAGTAGGACACGCGGTCGGAGCCTGGCGGGGACACTATCGCCATGGAGTCCGAGGTGGTGCCGGTCTCGCTGTACCCGAGGGAGTTCAGCGCCGCCGTCTTGGCCTCCGTCATGGCTATGAATATGTTCATCTTGGCCGCATCGGTCAGCGCGGACGGGGACACCCCGATTATGTTGATGGTTCCCGCGAGGAGCCTGGCGGATCTCTCGAGCGACAGCCTGTGCCTCTCCTCCCAGTTATCCAGCACCTCTCCGGCGACCACCTGGTTGCTTAGACCGGCGGTCGCGGCGGCCTCCGTCCTCACACCTTCAAAGACGGTCTCCGCCACCGAGAACACGTGCCTCACCTCGGCGGCGGTCATGAAACCCACGGAGTACGGGGGGAGTCCCAGGTCGTCCCTGACGGAGCGTATGTGCCCCATGGGGTCCTCGTGCATGTAGTCCTTCTCCACCTCCATTATGAACAGGGTGTCGGTTATCCCGTGGCCTCCGCCGAGAACGGCTGAGCTCAGAACCTCCATCATCTCCTCCAGCCTGATGACTGCGACAGGAAGCCCACTGTGTTCCAGTATCTCCGTCATCATGGCAGCAGCCCCCATACCAGGGCGTAAGCGCCCTCGACGTACAGTTGAACATGTACCCCCAGCAGGCAGAACAGCGGCAGCCCCGCCATTATTATGAACAGCACGGAGGACAGCTCGACCAGGCGGTAGCATCTTGATATGTCCTCCGGGGTCGGCAGCGGGCCCGTGCCCATGACGTAAACGTCCTTCTTCTCCATGCTTATACCCAGGACCGCGGCGGCGGCGGTCATCGGCCAGCCGCTGTTGGGGCTGGGCGTCTTGCCGTGATCGGCCCTGGCCGCCGGTATGGCCGCCCTCCAGTCCATGCGCATGAGCACGGCCGCCAGGGCCAGGAAGGCGGGGGATATGCGAGAGGTGAGGTACCCCAGGACGTCGTCGAAACGGGCTGGGAAGAACCCGAGGTCTCCGTACTTGTCGTTCAGATACCCCCACATGGCATCCATCAGATTGGAGCACCTGAACACTATCGCCCCCGGAAGGCCCAGTATGCCGTTGAAGAACATCGGTGAAACCACGCTGTCGGCGAAGTTCTCGGATATGGTCTCGCAGCAGGATGAGGCTATATGCTCGGAGTCCATCCCCTCCGTCCTGCGGCTCACTATCATCTGCACCTTCGCCGCCGCGGCGGCGGTGTCGCCGTTCTCGAGATCCCTCTTGATCGGCCTGCAGTGGCGCCTGAACGAGAAGACCGCGAACGTTATCTTGAGGAGGAACGCGGAGACGATGATCCATGCGATCTCACCGAGGTAGATGCGCACCCCCGATAGCACGAGGAAGGCCGCGGATCCGAATAGGAACACCACCAGCAGGAAGGAGAGGAACCCTTTCAGACGGGTCGCCGTCCTGCCCCCGCGCCTGATGCGCCTGTCCAGCCAGCCGAGGATGTTCCCCATCCATCTCAGAGGGTGCACTGCGTTCGGCAGGTCCCCTATGATGGCGTCTATGAGCAGAGCCCCCAGTACTATCAGTGCCGCATCGATCCATAGCTCCATGGGATCACTTCAGGCCCTTCATTACCTCTCCCACCGCCCTTATGAAGGCGTCGTTGCGCTCCCGGTCCTTGACACTGAAGCGTACGTACCACTCGAAGGGTGTTCCGAAGGAGGCGCAGTCCCTGACCATTATGCCGTGTTCGAGCATCCTCCTCTGGAACTCGGCGCACTTGACGCCCAGAGACCTCAGGGAGGTGAAATAGAAGAAACCGTCCGCCACGCCGTCCAGGGGGAACCCGAGGGCGGTGAGCTCGTCGTGCATCCTGCGGGACTCCGAATGCATCATCTCCGCGGCCCTGCGCACATAGTCCATGTGCTGCCCCACAAGAGACACCAGGACGTCCTGCTCGACCTGACCCACGTTCCAGGTCATCCTGACCTTCTCCATCTCGCGGATCATGGCCTCCGAGGCTATCCCGAACCCTATCCTTATCCCGGGTATGGCGAAGGATTTGGTGAGGGAACCTGCAACCAGTATGTTTCCCTGCTCCTCAACCAGACCGGCGCAGGTTATGTCCTCGTATCCGTGCACCAGCTCCAGCAGCGTCTCGTCCAGGAAAAGGAGCATTCCGCGGTCCTCGCATTCCCGGGCTATGTCCAGTATCTTCTCCCTGGGCTCGATGCGTCCGGTGGGGTTGTTGGGGTTGCATATGTACAGAGCCTTGGCCCCCATCTCCATGAGGGAGGTGAGCCTGCGGCGGTTTATGCGGAGACCGTCCTCCTCGGATATGTCGTTCCAGAGTATCTCTGCCCCTGCGATCCTGCACTGTTGTGAGTACTCCGCGAAGGACGGACGGGATATTATCGCACGGTCCCCGGGACCCAGGAAGGTGTTGGGGAAACAGCGTATTATGTCCGAGGAGCCCGAGCCTATGATGACATTCTCGGGACCCACTCCGAAATGCTCCGCCACCGTCCTTCTGGGGAGTTCACAGGAGTCGTCCGGATAGTGACCGACCTCTCCGACCGCCGAAAGGACCGCCTCCCTGAGGAAATCGGGAGGGCCGAAGGGGTTCAGATTATGGCTGTAATCCTCTGCCTCGCCCAGTCTCCAAGCCTGTCCGCCGTGGACGGTCTTGGGAAGGTCCTTCAGCGCATCTCTCGTCAGTTCTTCGACCTTCATACTGCCGGGTGATGGATGAAGATGATTAAATAATGATGGATTATCCATCCATACATGCCCCTCGCTCAGAGCTTGCTCCCGGTGCGGTATCTCTTGGGCAGGACGAACAGCTCCCCCTCGCTGTCGAAACCCACCGAGGCGCTGACCCCGTACACGTCCTCGATCAGCTCCGGGGTTATAACCTCCTTGGGCTTTCCGATCCCGACGATCCCCCCCTTCTTCATGATTATGCAGAGGTCGCAGTATCTGGCCATGAGGGATATGTCGTGCTCGGCCACAAGGACGGTCATGTCCTTCTTGACCATGGCGCTGAGGTACTCCATGACGTCCAGCTTGTACTTCATATCCAGGTGGGAGGTGGGCTCGTCCACGAGCATGAGCCGCGGGTCCTGGACATAGGCCTTGGCGATGAGCACGCGCTGGCGCTCACCCGAGGACAGCAGATTCAGAGGGCGGTCCTGCAGATGCAGGACCCCGAACTTCCTGAGAGCGTCCACCACCTCGGTCTCGTCCCGCTCGGACTCCCACCATATGTTCTGCAGGAAGGGGTATCTGCCCAGCATCACGGTCTCGTAAACCGTCAGACCGAAGCTCACCCGCAGCTCCGCGGGCACGTTGGAGACCATCCTGGCGACCTGAGACGCCTTCTTGTCTAGGACGGTCTCCCCGTCGATGAGTATGTCGCCGGAGGAGGTCCCGTGCATCCTGTTTATGCACTTCATCATGGTGCTCTTCCCGCAGCCGTTGGGCCCTATGAGGCCGACCAGCAGCCCGGCGCCGACGCTGTAGGACACGTTCCGGACGGCATGGTATCCGTCCTCGTAGTACTTGTTCACATTCCTTAGCTCCAGAAGCGGCGTTTCATCCGTCATACATCTTCCCCCTCCTGACCAGCAGGTATGCGAATACGGGCACGCCTATCACAGTGGTGATCGCACCTACCGGAAGCTCTATGCCAGTCATCATCGTCCTGGATGCGAAGTCCGCCAGCATCATCAGCGCGCTGCCCAGGACTATGGATGCGGGCAGCACCAGCCTATGGTCCCCTCCCAGGATCATACGGCAGAGGTGGGGTATGACCAGCCCCACGAAACCGATTATGCCGACGAACGCCACGCATATCGCGGTTAGCACCGACGCGAGGATCAGCATGAATCTGTTGAACCTCCTCACGTTGAGCCCCATCTGCATGGCCTGGTCCTCCCCCAGCAGGACCAGGTTCAGCTCCTTGGCCCATACCAGAGGCACCAGGGACAGGAAAAGGGCCGGGACCAGCACGACCCAGACCTGGCTCCAGGATATGTTGGAGAACGATCCGAACAGCCAGGACAGCGCGCCGGTGACCTGGTGGCCCGCCATGGACAGCATCAGCGTCTGGACGGCCGAGAACGCCAGGCCCACCACCACTCCTGCCAGGACGTAGTTCACCGAAGACCCGCCCGCCCTCTCGGCTATGAACATCGTGGCGAAGAACGCTATCAGGCCCCCTGCGATGGCCGCGAACGCCGTCAGGTACATGTCGTTGGGAGCGAAGATGCCGAAGAAGGTGAAATCGAAGGCTATCACGGCTATAGCCGCAGTGCCCGCCCCGGAGGACACTCCCATAATGTAGGGGTCGACCAGAGGGTTCCTTATTATGGCCTGGTAGACGGCGCCGGCCACGGAGAGCCCGATGCCCACCGCGAACGCCGCCATGGTGCGCGGAAGCCTGGAATAATACACCAGTATCTCCGGCTCCGTAAGATCCTGGCCTCCCTTCGAGATCGCGGAGAACAGTATCGAATAGGTGTCAGTGAAGGAGAACACCGCGGTGGACCCCACCGAAAGGCTGGCCGTGAATATCCCGAACGCTATCGCCGACCCTGCCGCCAGCACCAGCACCAGGCGGCGCTTGCTCTTCGCGTTGTGGGAGCCTTCACCCGGATGCGTGTAAGCCCTGAGATTCTGCCTTATGAATCCCAGGGGGCACTCTATGCGGAGGACGTATTTCATCGCCAGATACAACCCGGCTACGATCAGCGCTACGGCGGCTGCCAGGATCCACAGGGGGAATCCGCCGCCGGGCACGGATTCCGGGAAGGAGCCGTATATGGCGTACATTCCCGAGTCGTTGCCCACGAACGTCCAGCTACCGATCACCGTCACCGGGCTCATGTTGTAGTTGTCTACATTCGAGGGGCGCTCGAACACCGACAATATGTTGCCTTCCAGGTCCGACACGTAGTTCTCGGACCGGGAACCGTAGGCCGCCAGGTATATGCGCTCCCCGTCGACCAGGACGGGGGCTGCATGCACCTCCTCGATAGAACCGTTCATCAGGGAGGCGCTGCCGGCTGAGCTTATCCTGTAGAGGCCGCCGGAAGCGGCGAAATAAGCTCCCTCGAACCCTTCGTTGGAGACGGCCACCATGTAGTTGGAGACGATACCGAAGTCCTCCGTGTTCAGGTACCTGCGCTCCAGAGACCCGCCCTCGAAGGTGTAGATTGAGACGCCGCCCACCAGAGAGTTCATGCCCCTTCCGTCGCTGACCGAGAACATCAGGATGAGACCGGACCCGTTGCTTATCACCGAGGGGGCGGACACCAGGCCGTACTCCTTGTCCCTTATCGTCCTCGTGTAGACCTTATCCATATCCACCAGGTCCCCAGAGGACCCGTCGAGCACGTACAGGCACCCGTCCAGAGCCCCGCAGAACACATAGCCGTCGGTCACGGTCGGGGACAGATAGTATGTGTGCCCGCCCAGCTGGTAGGACCATACGAGGTTGAGGTCGGTGTCGAAGCAGTACACCATCCCGTTGGAGGACATGAGGTACACCCCTCCGGAGCTGTAGACCGGACTGGCGGGGCCGGTGCTGTACGTCGTGCCTGTCAGCTCTGCACCGGTGTCCAAAGGTATGGAACCCTCCCCGGACTCTATGTCCAGGGAGTTGTAGGGGGCCCCCCCGAAAGTGGTGACGTTCTCGTTGTCCTCCCCGGGTCCGACCTTCCAGGGGATCTTGAACACGTATCCGCACCCGGAAGGGACGTATATGCTGTCCCCGACGATTAGAGGGGTCGATGTCTCGAAGTACAGTATGCCCGGGAATTCGAAGGACCACTGCAGCTCCCCGTCCATCGTGTAGCACCTGAGCGCGGCGACCGTGCTCTGGGAGCTCATGCCGGAGCTGGTGCCGAACTTGACGAAGACCCTGTCCTGGGCGCTGAGCACGGCCGAGCACACCCCGCTCACACCGCCTCTGGTGTCGGTCCATTTGACGGCGGCCTCCTCCTCGGAGCGCTCGCCGACGGTCTGAGCCCCCGACTGCGCGGAGTCACCCCTGACCATGACCCAGGAGTCCTGGCAGTCCGGAGTCTCCACCGGCGTTATCCCTTCGGGGTAGAACCCTAGCGCATAGGAACCGGGTGTGCATTCCCCGTATATCGACCCCGCCTCCGACCACGATCCGGACGCCTCCGACCAGAGGTATACCCTCCACCCGCAGGAAACGGTCACGCCCGTCGTCCCGGAATCCACGAACGAGCCTCCCTCCGATGACCCTCCGATGGTCGAGGAGGTGATGCCGTCTACGGTTATCGTGCCCTCCGAGCTGGCGTAACCCACCCCGGAGGATGCGGCGGTTCGGCGCAGCATGGTGTCCACTGTGTCGCCGGCGCGGATCTGCGCCTCCGTCCACACCGTACTTCCGTCACCGTAGTCGAAGAGGACCATGTCCGAGTCCCCGGGGTCCCCGGACGATCCGACCCCGGCGGCACCCGCGGATGAGAACACCAGAACAGACAGCACCAGCAGGACCGCGGCCCTTGAACCCGCCTGCCTCATTGGAATCCCAGTTCCTTGGTGTACGTGAGGTAGTCCCTGTAGTCGCTGCCTATGAATTTGCTCATGGTTATGTCTCCGAATATGTCTGGATTCAGTATCCTGGCCACCAGTTCGGCCACCTGGGCGAACCTGGGTCCCGGACGCTGCGACATCTCCCCCGCGTCCTCGGAAACCAGGTATATCTCCCCGTTCTTGTATGCATCGGTGGCCTTCCATTCGTTGGAGAGCCCCGCGATCATCGCGTCGTAGCTCTCCTGGGTGGCCGGGTAATCGTAAGTAAGTATGATGATCACGGAAGGGTTCCTGTCCATTATCTGTTCGCTGTTCAGATGGACCCAGCCATCGTAGTTGGAGAATATGTTGACCCCGTACACATCGGACATTATGTCGTCGACATAGGTGTAGGATCCAGATACCCATGGGGACATGTCGGGGGAGAGGGAGACCATGGTCCTGACGTACTTCGTGAACGGCGAACCGTCCAGCACCTCCGCGATCTCCTCCATGGCGCCCTCCAGGGACCGTATGGTCTGCAGGGCATCTTCCGCCATGCCCATCACCGTGCCCGCTATGAAGATGTTGTCCACTATAGTATCGATGCTCTCCCCCGAGTACATCAGCACGGAGTCTATCCCGACGACCCTGAGACGGTCCGCCATCTGGATGTGATTGTACTGGGACCCGTCGCATAAGACCACGTCCGGACGGGTCTTCACGATCGCCTCGTAATTGGGGGTGGTGAAATCCCCCACTATGGATATCCTCCCGCTCTGCTGCCCTTCCACCACGGAAGAAGGATAGTCGCTGTACCTGTCCGTCCCCACTATCGTCTCCACCGCACCGACGGAGGAGACGACCTCCGTGACGGAAGGGGATAGCGTGACGGACCTGTAGGGTTTGCCGTGCCCGTATATGGACCTGCCCGACTGATCCGTACCGACGGAAGGGGTCTCCGAAGAGGAGCAGTAAGCCCATGCGGCCAGGGTGTACTCGGAGAGGTCCGTGCCCACGGGGCCCTCCGCGAGGTTCCAGACGGTGCTTCCGCTGTTTATCAGCCACAGATGCCAGGACCTTCCCTCGGGATCCGAGAAGCAGCCGTCTATCTCCTCGACCTCACCGGTCTCCGATACCCCGAGGGAGAAACCGTTCAGGTAGCAGACCTGCTCCAGCGCCTCGTAGGGGTCCGTGAAGAGCGACAGGTCCAGTTCCGTCCAGACGACGCTCATGTCGCCGAAGTCCAGGGCCAGGCCCTCGGACTGTTCCGCAGAGGACGTGTGCCCCGTTCCCACGGATGCGGTCAGGAGGGCGCCGGAGACTATCAGCGCTGCCGTGAGGATGACCTTGAACCTTTCCGAATCCATGTAAATTCACTCTGGGGTCGCTTTGAATGCCTGTTAAAGGGTTTAAAGGGTTTGAAGGTCCGGGAAGGTTCGAACCGTCAGGCGAAGGGCCCGGTGGTGCTCCATACAGAGAGATCCGCGTTGGGATCCAGTAAGTACTCGTAAGAAACGGGGTCGTACTCGGTGTATCCGAGATAGAACACGTTGCCTACGGTTATGTCGAAACCAGAGGAGTCAATCCAGTTGGGATACAGGGTAGAGGTCCAGGAGGCATCATAGACGGTGGTGTTCCAGAACCAGGAGCCCCAGGACATGTTTTCGTCTCCGCCCACTCCTCCTATATCGACTATCCACCCGGTCCCGCTCATGTTATATCCCATGCCCGTCTTGTCGAGAGCCGCCCTCAGAGCGCTGAGGGGGCTGTTCGAGGACACCTCCACCCACTGGTCCTCGACGCCTTCGCCCTCGTGACCTCCGAAGTCCAGATAGAACCAATACGTCTCCGAGTCCGACCCGGAACCGCCGTGGAAAGCGATGTACCCTATGCCCACGCCCACCGCCGCTCCCACAACGAGAGCCGCGACCGCATAAACCATCATTTTGCTGTCAGCCATTGTGTCACCTGTTGGATTAAACATCCAATAGTTTGTGACCCATCTATCCAGATATAACTTTTTCTGAAGAATGGATGTATCCTCCCAGCGATGCCTCCGAGGAACCGGCGGAAAGGGGCGAAGACATCGTTAATATACGACGAACCGTTGACGAATACATGGTCATGTGCATCCGCGTCCCCAAGAAGGAGGGCGAGACCGTACGTTCCGCCCTTGCGGAATCCGGGATACTCCGTTCGGACCACCGGATAAAAGCGGAAGGAGGGTTCCTCCTCGTGCCCGTGAGCTCGGACCCCGGAGGATGGGAGCTGACCGAGGCGGACCTGGAACCCCAGGAGGCCGCGGAGAAGGACTACCGGGCGCTCTCGGAGGTCCCCGCTGAGCTCAGACACCTTCTCCCCGGCTCCTACGACATCATCGGGGACGTGGCCATAATAAAGCTGGAGCAGGAGCTGCTGCCATACAGGCACTCCGTGGGCGGGGCCCTCCTGCGCGTGTCCTCCAATCTCCGGACGGTGATGCTAGATTCGGGTGTGAAGGGGGAGTTCAGGGTCAGGGACCTGGAGAGGATAGCCGGGTCCGGGACCTCCGAGACGGTGCACAGGGAGTTCGGGCTCAGGATGGCTACGGACCCCGCCAAGGTGTATTTCAACCCCCGCCTGGCCACCGAGAGGATGAGGGTTGCCCGCCTGGTGAGGGAGGGGGAGATCGTTATCGACATGTTCGCCGGCGTGGCCCCTTTCCCGCTGGTCATATGCAGGCACGCCAGGCCCGGGAGGGTCTACGCCATAGATCTGAACCCTGCGGCCCGGGAGTTCGCACTCCGGAATATCGAGATGAACCGCATCGACCGCATAGAGTACATAACCGGTGACGCCAGGGAGGTCATCGGGGGTCTTCCCCAGGCGGACAGGATAGTCATGAACCTCCCCCAGATGGCATATTCCTTCCTGCCGGACGCCCTCGCCCGCACCAGGACCGGGGGCACGGTGCACATGCACGCCATACTCGAGCGCACGGAGGCGGGGGCGTTCGCCGATTCGCTACTGGAGGGGATCCCTCATCCCGCCCGGCTGGACCGCGTCAGCGAGCTGAAGACATACTCGCCCACGATGAGCGTCTACGTGCTCGACATAGTCCGGTGTTAATTCTTCTTGACGGCATCCAGGGTGACACCTGTCTGGCCCTGGTAGTTCCCGGACCTCGCAGAGTAATCCTTGACGGTCTCGGAGTTCAGGGTCTCGAACACCATCTGGCAGAACCTCTCCCCGATCGGTATCTCCACGGTCTCCGCGGATGCGTTGAAGGCTCCGAGCGTCAGCGTCCCCTCGAACCCCGCGTCGACCTTTCCGAACGCCCCCATGATGCCCCTCCTTATCCAGGTGGTCCTGAGCCAGAGCTGGGCGCATATCTCCCGGGGCAGACGGACCCTCTCTGCGGTGGAGACGTAGAACATCGTCCCCGGAGGAACGGCGACGGTGCCCTCTTTCTGGATTCCCTCCCCGCCGCGGACGGATATCTCCGCTATCCGGAGATCGTACCCGTTGGGGGTCAGACCACTCTCGCTGTAATCGCTTATGCCCAGGTAGCCCGTCATCAGGCTCTCGACTATGTCCCTGTCCGATAGGATGCCCATGGGTCATCAATAGGGGTTGGACATAAAGAGGTTTCTCAGAAGGACTCCATGGTGCCCCTGCGCGCGGCCAGCCTCTCGAAGAGACGGAACGCGAACCACGACACCGCGAAGAAAAGCACCCCCAGAGACATCATAGCCGCCAGTGGCTCCCACAGGTCCGCCAGAGCGGCCCCGGCCACCGCGCCGCGGGTGGCCTCCACGGCATACGTCATGGGGTTGCAGTACGCCAGGACCTGGAGCCATTCCGGCAGATACGATACGGGGAAGTTGACGCCGCACAGCAGCAGGCCGATATAGGCCACCACGCTGGCGATTATCTCGGATGTCCTGAGGTACAGGCCGATGCTGCCTATCATCATGCCCACTCCTGTGAGGGAAAGGCATGCCAGCACCATCACCGATGCCACCGAGAGTATGTTGCCCGAGGCGAAGCTGACGCCGAACAGCAACGAGGCGTAGGTCATGGAGACCGCGGCCGCGGCGAACCCGCCTATGATGTTTATGATCCCCATCCCCAGGAAGACCGTGAAAAGGCTGGCGGGGGTGGAGGCGACGGAGGACAGCGTGCCCACATGCTTCTGTATGCCGGGAACGGTGGCCACCGAGTACACGGTAGTCACGGCCACGGACTGGACCGCGTTCCCGATCACCACGTACTCCACGGATACGTCGGGGTTGGAGACGTAATCCGCCAGAGCGGCGAAGAAGAACATCGTGAAGAAAGACACCACCATCATGTTCAGCAACCATAGCCAGACAGGAGTGACGGTGAACTTCGTGACCACGGAGTTCCGGAAGGAGGAGGACAGCACCTGGAGAGAATAACTCGATCTCATGTCAGTACACCGTGGAAGAACCCGTCTCCAGTATCCTGCGCTCGATCCTCTTCAACAGGAACCTGGCGATCAGGAAATACAGCACCGTAAGCAGTATGACCATCGCTATGTCTACCAGCATGTCCGCTCCCATCATGCTCTGGTACCCCTCCACCGCCGCCAGCTTCACGGCGTCCACCCCCCAGGTGGGCGGCAGCGCGTACGAGATGTACTGCAGGCCGGAAGGCAGGATGGTTATTGGCACCAGGGCGCCGCTGAGCACGTAGATCGGGTACTCCGCCATAGATGCCACGACAGAGCCCATCCTGGAGAGTACGAAGGCTGTGGAAAGCAGTATCCCTATTACGGCCAGGGAGACCAGGGTGAGGACCAGCGTCAGGAAGAACATGACCGGGTCCAGGAGGGAGACCTCTGTGTGGAAAACCAGCTCCGAGACCAGGAACACCAGCAGGGCGTTGGATAAACCTATCAGGGCGTTCCAAAGGGCCCTTCCGGCAACTATGTCCGTTATCTCCGAGGGGGACAGCAGCAGGGGCTCCAGGGTGCCGTTGTACCTGTCGAAGGATATGGAGTAGCTTGAGGAGAACAGTGTGTTGGCCCACATCCCCAGCACCCCTCCGCCGAGCACGGCCTGCAGGACCACCGGGCCGGTGAGGTCCCTGTAGAGCATCAGCATCACCGCCGTGAAGAGCAGCGGCGAGAGTATGCTCGGGATTATCCACTGCGGATCCGATATGAAATGTATTGCCTGCTGCTTGAACGCCGCGACGACGGCCCTGGGCCTCAAGGCTCGCCCTCCACCAGGCGCAGGTACGCGTCCTCCAGGGTCGGCTCGTCGTAGCCTATGCTCCTTATCCCGTACTCACGGAACCGGTCCTCTATGTGCCTCATGGACGCACCGTCCTCGCCGTCGGTATCGATCCTTACATCGAACCTCCCGCCGACGCTCTGCACGGACACCCTCCTGACCCCCGGGTACGTCCTCACGGACTCCGCCGCCGGCAGAGGGTCGGCATCGGTTACGACCCTCACCACCGTGGACTCGGACACGATGCCTTTGATGTCGCCCACCGTTCCGGAGCCCACTATCCTTCCCCGGCTTATTATTATCGTCTCCTCGCAGAGCTCTTCCGCCTCGTACATGTAATGAGTGGTCAGAACGACCGTCGTCCCCCCGTCGGCCAGTCTCCTCACCAGCGCCCTTATCTGCCGGGATATCTCGGGATCCAGGCCGACGGTGGGCTCATCCAGGAAAAGCACCTCCGGGCTGTTCACGAGGGCCCTGGCTATGTGTATCCTCTGCTTCATGCCGCGAGAGTAGTTCTCTACCTTCATGTCGGCGGCATCAGAGAGGCCGACCATGTCGAGAAGCCCGTCTATCAGGGTCTTCTGGTCCCGTTTGGGTATGCCGTAGAGGTCAGCGAAGAACTGGAGGTTCTGCCTGCCGGACAGCCTGTAGTAGAGGCCGCGCTCCCCGCCGGACACCGTGTTTATCCTGGACCTCAGCATCCTGCCGGCCTTGTGATCGGAGAGGTCCACCCCCAGCACGGTCGCCCTTCCCGAGGTGGGCAGAAGCAGGGTCGATAGCATCTTCACGGTGGTCGTCTTGCCCGCGCCGTTGGGGCCCAGGATACCGAATATCTGCCCCCTGCGGACCCTGAAGGTTATGCCGTCCACCGCCGTCTTCTCCCCGGGCCCCCGCCCGAAACTGCGGGTGAGGCCATCCGCCGTTATGGCGTAAGCGTTCGCATGCTCATCCTCCAAGTCCGATCCTCCCTATGCTCATCCAGCAGTGGGGTATCGCCGACATCCTACATATTACCGGCCGTCGGCACCGCCCGCGGCCCCGCGCCAGGCCCCTGCCTTCCGGCCGGGATTGGCCTCCGCGCATAAAAACCGTATCCGTGTCGGGCGCTGAATCGTGTCCGAGGGCTTATGCTTCCGCGTGCACAGAACCGTTTAAATCGGGGTGACGCGTGAGGGGTCGCGATGACATCCGAACTTATCTTCGTGGGACTCGGACTCAGCGGGACCGACGGAATGACCGTGAAGGCCCTAGGCGCGCTGAAGGAATGCGACAGGATATACGCCGAATTCTACACCTCTTCCCTCCTGGACGCGAAGGTCTCGGACCTGGAGGCGGCGGTCGGCAGACCTGTCAAGATCGTCTACAGGGCCCAGGTAGAGGAGGGTGACGACATCATCGGGGATGCGAAGAAGATGAGGGTGGGGTTCGTGACCGCCGGGGACACCATGGCTGCCACGACCCATGTGGACCTCAGGATACAGGCCGAAGAGGAGGGAATACCCGTCAGGGTCTTCCACGGAATCTCCATATTCTCCGCGTGCCCCTCGTCTCTGGGCCTCCAGCCCTACAAGTTCGGCAGGACCGTCACGCTGCCTTTCATCGATGACGGGTACCACCCGAGATCCCCTTACGACCACATATGCGAGAACAGGGAGCGCGGACTCCACACCATGATACTGCTGGACATACGGGCGGACGAGCTCAGGTACATGACGGCCCACCAGGCGGTGGAGTGGCTGATAGAGGCGGAGGGGAAGTGGGGCAGAGGGCTCATCACCGACGGGACCCTCCTCTGCGTGGCATCCAAGGTGGGATCATCCGAAGAGAGGCTGTTCGCAGGATATCCGCAGGACCTGCTCAAGATGGACCTGGGAGAGCCCCTGCACACCCTGATCCTTCCGGGGGACCTGCACTTCATGGAGGCCTACGCCCTGGCTTACTTCGCGGGAGCCCCCAGGGAAATACTGGAAGACCAGTGAACGACCTGCCGAGGCAGGCTCGGGAGCAGCCGCCGTGCTGGCACGTGTCCGCATGATCCTGAGGCGTATCGGATCCGGGCAATCAGCCGTTGAAAGGAAAAGAAAATAAGGCCGGGGCATGCCCCGGCCCTTTCGGACTCACTCCACGAGGGTGATGAGCGCGTCCACCGCCCAGCAGCCCTTGCCCTTCGTCCCGACGATTACCGGGTTTATCTCCAGCTCATGGATTTCTGGGTTCTCGATGGATATGAGTATTATCCTCCTTACGGTGTCCTTCAGCGCCTCTATGTCGGACGCGGCCTGGCCCCTGGCCCCTATGAGGAGCTTGTACGCCTTGGTCGAGGTTATCATCTCGTCCAGCATCTCCTCTGTGAGGGGTATGTGGGCCTGGGAGATCTCCTTCAGTATCTCCACGAATATCCCTCCGAGACCGAAGGACACGACTGGACCGAAGTTCTCGTCCCTGACCACCGAGAGTATGACCTCCTGGCCGGAGACCATCTGCTGTATGGAGACCCCGTCGAGCCTCGCCTCCGGCTTGGCGGCCTTGCAGGACGTCATAATCTTGTAGAACGCGTCCTTCGCGGCCCCGGCGTTGGAGACGCCCACCACGACACCTCCCACGTCGGTCTTGTGCTGTATGTCGGGGGACAGGATCTTCATGACCACGGGGTATCCTATCCTCTCGCATTCAGCGACGGCATCGTCCGCGGTGTTCACCACCGCCTCGCCGGGGGTGGGCACCCCGTATGCCGCCAGGATCTTCTTCCCTTCGGACTCGGAGAGCGATATGCGGCCCTCCTTCTTGGCCTTGGCGAGTATGGCCTTGGCGGCGTCCTTTCCCTTTGCATCGGGTATGTGCATGGGGGTCTTCTTCGCCTCGTGGTTGAGGTAGTACCTCCTGAGCGCGGAGAGCGCGCGGAGCTCCCTGTCGGGGCTGGGGAAGCAGGCGAGCCCCCCCTCCCTGGCGATCTTGATCGCGGTGGAGCACTTGAGCCCGCCGGCGAAGCAGGTGACCATGGGCTTGTCGATCTCCTTGGAGACCTCGACGATACCGTGGGCCACGGCGTCCAGGTCGGCGGTGTCCAGCGGGGAGGACATGACCGCGATGGCGGCCACGTTGGGGTCCTTCGCGACGGCCCTTATGGCCTCCTTGAAGTACTCGGCCTTGGCGTCTCCCCTGACATCCACGGGATTGGCTGCGCTCGCTATGGTAGGCACGCCGTCTATTATCAGCTGCTTGGTCGCATCGGAGAGTTCCGCGGCATGAATGTACTCATCGCTGAACGAAGCGTCCGCGGACATGACTCCCAGACCTCCCGCGTTGGTTATCAGGGCCACTCCGGTCCCCTCCATGGGCTTGCAGAGGGACAGAACGGTCATGACGTCGAACATCTCGTCCAGATCCTTGGGCCTGTATATGTTGAGCTTCTTGAATATGACGTTGTAAACCTCATCTGCTCCGGCCAGGGAGCCCGTGTGAGAGGATGCCGCCTTGGATCCCGCGGCCGTCCTACCGGATTTGAAGACCACCATGGGCTTCTTGCTGTCCATGCTCTCCACGGCCTTGACGAACCTCATGCCGTCGCCCATCCCCTCGATGTACATGCCTATGACCCCGGTCTGGTCGTCATTTCCGAGGTACTCGATGCAGTCCGCCTCGTCGATGTCGCACTTGTTGCCGAAGGTCATGAACTTGGACATGCCTATGCTGGGGGTGTTGCATCCCCAGTCGAGTATGGAGGAGCCCACGGCCCCGGACTGCGAGAGGATGGCTATGTTGCCCGGCTGGGGCACGTACATGTTGAACGTCGTGTTGAGCCCGGAGAACACGTTTATGTTCCCGAAGCAGTTCGGTCCCATTATCCGGACGCCGGCCTTCTTGGCGGTGGCCACGAGCTCCTCCTCGAGCTTGGCCCCCTCGGGGCCGATCTCCTTGAAGCCCGCGGTGAGCACTATGGCGGCCTTGGTGCCTATCCTGCCGAGCTTCTCGATCTCCTCCAGTATGTACTTGGCGGGAACGATGAAGACCGCGACGTCTATGTGCTCACCGACATCCTCGACGGACGGGTACGCCTTGAATCCCTGGACGGTTTCCCTCTTGGCGTTTATGGGGAAAATCTTGCCTGAGTATCCTCCGCGGATCATGTTGGCCATGATCAGGCCGCCTACTTTCGTCAGGTCGTCGGTCGCCCCGACGATCGCTACAGACTTGGGATCGATGAAATCCTGCATGTTCGGGCGTATAAACTTCCATTTGATAAAGCCTTCTATGGTTTCTCGGAAAAACGTTGTAAAATGGACGGAATATACACATTATTCGTGGATTTAACTACGATATACGGCAAAATATGAACGATATACGGCAATCGCTATACAAAAACCCCCTTCCCTGGGCATATAAAACCCTACATATTCGACGATTAACGTATACAGATAACGTCTTTCTGGGCGTTAAACCTGCCAACCCGTCGCTCAGGGTGCCCTTCGGCCTCCGAAACCTTGTTCGTCCTATAGAATATCTATATAAGGCTGGGCGACGTGGGAGGCGGGCCGGGCCGATCGAGGGGCGCGAATCGTGAACGCCAAGGATACGGTGCGGCGGACAGCGATCCCGTCCCCTCTTAGGGGCCCTTGCGGTAGCTGCGATGTGTCATCGCCTGCCATGACCGGAAGCCAACGCGGGATCCGACACCCACTCCCGGCGGGGTCAGTGCCCCGAGGCCGCCGTCATCGGCGGACGATGAGAAGGCGTGTTATCGCCGGGAGACACCGGTTCCCTCTCCCGGCGGCCCCCTTACAGATACAGGCAAAGCCGGTTGAGCCAGTCCTCCGCCTCCTTCCTGCGGGGGTATCTCTCGCCCAGCGCCCTGAACTCCGGTCCGTGCCCTTTGCCATGCGGATCGAAACCGAGCATCAGGTGGCAGAACTCATGGTACACGACGTAATCCAGCACGAACTCCGGTATCATCTCCGTGTCGAAGATCTTCGACACCGCGACCACCTTCATCAGGACAGAGCAGTAGCCCACTCTTCTCACATTCGGCTCCTTGGTCCAGGTGAGACATACCTGGGGGTCCCGGACCAGGAGCCCCTGGTCCTCCAGCCTCCCGACGCTCTCCTCCAGGTCCCTGACCTCCCCTCTGGGGTCGCGCGTGAGGTTCCTGGCCCTCCTCAGGTATATGGGCTGCTTGAACCTTGCGAAATCGGGGTCTGTGACGTAGTCGCGCATCTCCCGCGGGTATGAGGGCTCCTCCCCCTTCCCGGATATCTTCGAGAACAGCGTCCCCGCCAGCGCCTCCACGGCTTCGCGGGGCGCGTCCATCATATAGTCGGAAACCTTGAAATCGGCCCACTTGTAGGATCTCTGCCAGCGGACCTTGAACTCCTTGAAGGCTGCGAACTCCGCGTTCACATTGTCGTACCCGAAACCTCTCCCCACCTCAGAGAACGTCTCCCTGAGGACATCATCAGAACTCATCTTGCAATCTCCTGACGGTCTTGCCATCGGATCATTATGACTGCGGATGCGTGGATAAAAAGGACAATTACAATTAGCCGACAGGGTAGACTCCGCGGCCGAAGGTCTTGCCGGGGCCTCCTCTCGGCAGGTTATTACCCTCCCATCGCGTTCGCCCTCCCATGCAGGAAGACCCCGAAGAGAGGATCGCCGCGGACAGGATGTTGAAGAGGATAGAGGAGCTATACGGATTCGTGCCCCTGGTCAACGAGGTCCTCTCGGAACGCCCGGACATGTTCATACCGGCCGTCAGACTGGGGAAGGCCGTCCTTGAGGGCAAGGGGGATCTGGACAGGAGGACGAGGTACCTTGCCGCGGTGGCCGCCGCCACCGCGGTGGGCGGAGAGCACTGCATCAAGGTGCAGATGGAACACGCGATAAAAGCCGGAGCGACCAAAGACGAGCTGATGGAGACGATGATGATCGGTTCGTACATGGCGATGACACGCTCCCAGTCCTACGCTTTCAGGAGACTCAGCGAGCGTTTTCCGGATGAATAATAACAATGTTAAGTACAAGGGATTGTGTTAAATACCCCTAGGCCCAATCATGTTCTCAGAGGAATAGACCATGGTAACAATAACACCTGATGCTGTTCAATTCATCGAAGACCTCCTCAAGAAGAACGGGAAGGAGGGCTATGGTATCAAGATTTATCTTGCCGGCATGGCCTGCTCCGGACCTCAGTTCGGGATGTCCTTCCAGGAGACCGCCGCGGAGGACGAGACCACCGAGACAGTGGAGTCGCTCTCTCTGTTCTACGATGACGAGACGAAGGAGACCCTGGACGGCTGCATTATCGAGTTCATAGACGATCCCAACTTCGGGACCGGCCTCACGATACGCGACCCGGGATTCAGCGGTTGCGCCTCCTGCGGCGGAAGCTGCCACTAAGCGCCCCGGGTACTTTCGGGGTCTTCGGCGACCCCTTGGTAAACCTATTTAATTTCTCGTATTATCATCATCCCATGGCATTCGTATCTCATCCCCGCATCCTGCCGGAACGCATCGAGGAGCGCAGATACCAGATGTCCATGGCCCTTACTTGCCTGGAGCAGAACACGCTGCTTATCCTCCCCACCGGCCTTGGCAAGACCGTCGTCGCCCTTTACGTCGCCGCGGAGACGCTGGACAAGGGAGGGAAGGTGCTGATGCTGGCTCCCACCAAGCCCCTCGTGGACCAGCACCGCTCGACGATGTCGGAGATGCTCGAGGGGGCCGACATCGCAGCGATGAACGGCAACATGCGCCCGGAAACCAGACGGAAGGTCATCATGGAGAATGACGTGATCGTGTCCACCCCCCAGGCGGTGGCCAACGACCTGGAGGCGGGAAGGTACGGGCTCGACGGCATAGGCCTGATCGTGTTCGACGAGGCGCACCGCGGAGTGGGGAACTATGCTTACGTCACCGTGGCCGCTCATAACCCCGGATGCCGCACCATGGGGATGACCGCGTCCCCGGGCAGCGATCCCGAGAAGATAAAGGAGGTCTGCAGGAACCTCGGCCTGACGCACATCGAACTCAGGTCGGAGGACGACCCGGACGTGTCCCCCTATGTGCACGACGTGTACATAAACAGGGTCGAGGTAAACATGCCCAAGGACCTCACGGACGTGATAGGGCTCCTCAGATCCATGCTGGACCAGTACGTGAGGGAGCTGACCCAGCTTAGGCTGATGGACCCCAACTGGCCGGCTTCCACCAAGCACCTTCTGGTGGTCGGACAGAACCTGCAGGCCAGACTGTCCCGAGGACAGAAGACCCCCACTGTCTTCCGGGGGCTCACCGTGCAGGCCGTCTGCATGAAGCTGATGCACGCTTTGAACCTGGCGGAGACCCAGGGGATGAGCTCGCTCCGCGCATACCTCGAGAAGCTTGACAGGGAGGGCGGCATTTCCCAGGCCAGCAAAGGATCCAAGGAGCTCATAGGCCGTCCCGAGTACCGGGCGTTATCGGACATAGTCAGGTCCACCAACGTGGAGCATCCCAAGGTGTCCCGGGCGATGAGCCTGGTCAGCCAGGTCCTGTCTTCACGTAACGGATCCAAGGTGATAGTGTTCAGCCAGTACCGCGACACCTGCGACCTGCTGGTGGACAGGCTGTCCAAGATCGATGGGGCCAGAGTCGGTAAGCTCATAGGACAGTCCAACGGGGGGCTGCGCCAGAAGGAGCAGGTGGAGCTGCTGGAGATGTTCAGGTCCGGGGAGTACAACGTCATAGTGTCCACTTCCGTGGGCGAAGAAGGCCTGGACGTAACCAGCACGGACGCGGTGATATTCTACGAGCCCGTCCCCTCCGAGATAAGGACCATACAGAGGAGGGGGCGCACCGGCAGGATGAACGACGGTGACGTCTACGTTCTGGTGGCCAAGGGCACCATGGACGAGGTCTTCGAGAGCACCAGCAAGAAGCGCGAGGAGCAGATGCGCTCCAGGATGGAGAGGCTGAACCGGGAGATATCCCGGGAGAGGACCGCAGACAAGGAACAGCACAGCCTGGCGGATTTCCGCTGAAGATATGCATTATATCGTACATCCCCATCACACCTCCATGCTCTTCTCCGAGCTCTCAGAGTATTTCGACAGGACGGAGTCCACAAGCAGCCGCCTGGAGATGACCACCGTGCTGGCCGAGCTGTTCAGGAAGTCCACCCCCGAGGACCTGCGCCACATAATCTACCTGTCCCAGGGCAAGCTCCGTCCGGACTTCTGCCCGGAGGAGCTGGGGATGGCGGACAGGCTCGTCCTGAGGGCCGTTTCCTTCACCACGGGGGTTCCCGAGGAGGAGGTGGAGAGGCTGGCCGTGGACACGGGGGACCCGGGCAGGGTCGCGGAGGTCCTTGTGGCCAAGAAGAAGCAGATGACACTGTTCTCGGAGCCCCTCACCCTGGACAGGGTCCTTTCAGGACTCCGTACGATAGAGAGCTCCGACGGCAGGGAATCGCAGGAGAGGAAGATGAAGCATCTGGCCAACCTCCTCCATGACTCCGGTCCGCTGGAGGCCAGGTACCTTTGCAGGATAGTGACAGGCAGGATGAGGGTCGGTGCGGCAGCCATGACCATCCTGGACGCCCTCGCCGAGGCGTTCTCCACCAAGGAGGACCGTCCGGAGATAGAGAGGGCCTACAACATCACCTGCGACCTCGGTCTGGTGGGGATGACCATGGCCTCCGGCGGGATGGATGCCGTCCGCGGAATCGGCGTCAAGGTCGGTAACCCGATCAAGGTTATGCTGGCCGAACGCCTCCCCTCGATAGCCGAGGTGGTGGCCAAGATGGGGGGGAGGTGCGCAATGGAGTACAAGTACGACGGCATAAGAGTCCAGGCCCACATCGGTCCGGACTCGGTGAAACTGTACTCCAGAAGACTGGAGGACCTCACCTCGAACTTCCCGGACGTGGCCGAATCCCTGAGGTCCCGATTCAAGGGTGAAGAGGCGATAATCGAAGGGGAATGCGTCGCCGTGGACACCTCCACGGGTCGGATGCAGCCTTTCCAGAACGTGACCCACCGCAGGCGCAAGCACGGCATGGACAGCGCGGTCAAGGAGTATCCGGTCAGGATGTTCATGTTCGACTGCCTTTTCGCGGACGGGGAGGACCTGACCGTGCGGCCCTACCTGGAGAGGAGGTCCCGCCTCGCAGGGGTTTTCGATGTGTCAGACGGCATAGGGATGTCGGTGATGAGGGTCGTCGGATCCCCCGAGGAGGGGGCGGACTTCTTCCGGGAGGCCCTCGATGCCGGATGCGAGGGCATAATGGCCAAATCGGTGGACGAGGGCTCCGTCTACCGGGCGGGCTCCAGAGGATTCCTCTGGATCAAGTATAAGAAGGACTACCACTCGTCCATGACGGATTCCTTCGATCTTGCCGTGGTCGGGGCGTTCTACGGCATGGGGAAGAGGGCGGGCGTGTACGGGGCCCTGCTGATGGCCGCCTACGATCCGGACAGCGGGGTTTTCGAGACCGTGTGTAAACTGGGAACGGGTTTCGACGACGCGTTCCTGAAGAATCTCCCCGAACTTCTGGAGGACCATAGGAGCACCGAGCGCCCCCGTTCCGTCACCTCGAAGATGGTTCCGGACGTCTGGTTCGAACCGGCCGTGGTCCTGGAGGTCGTGGGCGCGGAGATAAGTCTCAGCCCCATACACACGGCGGCCATGGGATCCGTGAAGGAGGGTTCCGGGCTCGGGATAAGGTTCCCCCGCTTCACGGGCAGGGTCCGGGAGGACAAGTCCCCGGAGCAGAGCACGAGCACCCGGGAGATCGAGGAGATGTACCTGCTGCAGGGCCCCTCCTCCGAGGAGTGAAACCGGTCGACCTGCACGAAAGATTTATAGACAGGATCGTTTTCGAGACATCATGCAGCCCTACATAGCCGATAGGACAGATGACTCGGTCACCGTCCGTTTCAGGGACGCCGACGTGACCCTCCTTTTCAGTCTGATGAGGGAGCTCCGCAGGGACGCCAACGTCGAGCTGGTCAGGTTCATAGAATCCCACCCCGAACTTGAGGACAGGGCCCTGTACCTGAAGGTCAGGGAAGGGGATCCGATGGAGACCTTGTCGAAGGCCTCGGTGTCCGTTTCCGAATACTTCTCCGGGATCTGAGAGAAAGAGCACATGGTGTACCGTATCTGCCGGACCGCCGAAGCCGACATCGGCATGCGGTACTATCTCAGCCACTACGACGGGACCGGCGGAAGACTGAAGACGGAGCCCCGGGATTTCGTGGTCAGGGAGATATCCTCCCCGCCGCCCCACGCGGAGGATGGCAGGTTCACGATAGCAAGGGTCACCAGCACCAACTGGGAGACCAACCGTCTGGTCAGGCTCCTCTCCCGGGAGCTCGGATGCTCCAGGGAGAGGATCGGATTCGCCGGCACCAAGGACAAACGGGCGGTCACAACGCAGCTCATGTCCTTCGAGTGCGCGCCGGAAGAGCTCTCCAGGATCGACCTCAGGGATGTGGTCATCGAGGAACCCTACCGGGCCAAGCGCGGGATGCGCATAGGCGACCTCTTGGGCAACGAATTCGAGATAAGCATCAGAGGGTGCGACATGCCGGCTTCCGAGATACCCGGCACCCTTGAATCCGTGGCATCGGACATCGCCCGTGCGGGAGGATTTCCCAACTACTTCGGCGTCCAGAGGTTCGGCGTGGTCCGTCCCGTCACCCACATTGTGGGCGAACGCATAGTCAGGGGGGATCTGGAGGGCGCCGTCAGGGCATACGTGTCGGAGCCTTCGGAAAAGGAGAGCCCGGACATAATAGGTGCCAGGGCGGCGGCCGCTGATACCGAGGACTACGCTTCGGTCATCGGGGACGTACCCAAGGGGATGTCCTTCGAGAAGATCATGATGGAGCATCTCATATCCCATCCCGGTGACCATGCGGGCGCCATCGGCGCCATGCCCCCGAACCTGCAGATGATGTTCGTCCACGCCTACCAATCGTACCTTTTCAATCTTATGCTCAGCGAGAGGATGTCCCGCGGCATGCCTCTGGACGCCCCCGTGCCCGGGGACGTGGTCATCCCTGCGGATTCCGACGGGACACCCCAGCACGAGAGGCCGATAATCGCGACCGAGAAGAACATGGACCTGGTGGCCAGGCAGGTGAGGATGGGCAGGGCCTTCGTGACCATAACCCTGTTCGGGAGCGCCAGCTCGATTCCGGAGGGGGAGATGGGAGACATAGAGCGGTCCGTCATAGAGAGGGAGGGCATAAGGAACGAGGATTTCATCGTCCCGGATCTGCCCCGCTGCAGCTCCAAGGGCAGCAGGAGGGAGATCCTCTGCCCCGTCAGGGACCTCAGGTACTCCGCGGACGGAGACGGGTACACGGTCGCTTTCTCGCTCACCAAGGGCAACTACGCCACGTGCCTGATGAGAGAGTTCATGAAATCGGAGATGCACAGCTACTGAGAGACCACGCGTCACCTGAGAGCCAGGGCCACTACCGACCTGGCGGTGACCACCCCCACCTTGTACGCCTTCATGACCCCGTAAACGGTCGGCCTGCCGCGGGCCTTCGCGTCCGCCGCCATCCTCTCGATGTCCTGGGTCATAAACGGTTCGCCCAGTGTGGACGTCATGGCCTGGTACACGTACGCGACGAGCTCCTTGGCCTCGTCCACGTCCTCGGTCCCGGACGCGACGAAGGCGCAGGGCACGGTCATGAGGGGTTCCTCTTCTATATCCGATATCTTGGCGCTGACTATCGCCCTGTAGGAAAGACACTCCATCCTAGCAAACCTCTGCGATGAGGGATCTATGCTGCCGTAGACGGATATGTCCCCAAGATATTCGAGGACCCTGCGCATCACCCCGTCCTCCAGATCCATCACGCATAGAAGACGCGGATCGCTGGCCGCCATCCCCGTGCGGTAGGCGTTCCTGAGCAGCCTCTCTGCGTTACGTTTGACGACGGGATCCGGTTCCGGGCGCCCGTGCCCGGTCCTCTGCGAGGTCTCCGTGGCCTTGGCCTCCTCGGCGGGACCGGGGGGAGGCCGAATTTTGTAACCCATGCTCCTCAGTATCTCATCCCTGAGCGACTGTATCCTCCTGTTGCCGGGGTCAGCCGATTCCGCGGCGTTGAGGACCGTCAGAGCATCCTCGGGCATGGAGGCACTCATCAGAAGGGATGCCTTCCTCGTGAGGGCGCATGGGTCCCGGGGCTCCAAAAGAAGCGCCCGGTCGATGGATATCATGGCGTCGAAGGTGTATCCCGCCTTCTCCTGTATAGAGGATTTCGTTATCCAGAAACTGGGATCATCCTGGTCGTGGGCTATCGCCCGGTCGCAGGCCTCCTCCGCGGAGATCAGGTCACCGCGCATCTCGTCGGCCATGGCCTTGGAGTTCCAGAGCGAGGGGTCCTGCTGCGCGGCGAGCTCGAATGATGCCGAGGCCTCGGCGTACTTCCCCGTCGCATACTCCGCATCGCCTTTCATCCTCATGACGACGGGCTCTTTCATGATCCAGGGGTTCGCACGGAGCACATCGAGCGCCTCGGCGTGCCTTCCCTGCTCCGACAGGACGGACATCTCGGAGACGGGGGATGAGCCGTCCTCCGAAGCCAGTATAACGTAATCCGGATCCAGGGCCGACAGCTTGGCGTCTATCTCCCTGACGGGGCCGTCCTCCCCGCGGGACTGGAGCACCTCGCGGAGGGCCCTGAGGGCATCCGTGTCCTCGGGGTCGGCATCCAGGACGTACTGCAGCTCCCTGAGGGCCTGGTCCGTCCTGCCCATGCGGTGCAGAGCCAGGGCCTTCACGCACCTGCTCTCCGTCTCCCCGTGGGATAGACGCACGGCCTCCGCCGCGGGCCTCAGCGCCGCCGACGGATTCCCGGAGGCCATCTCCAAGGATGCCTTGAGGAGCTGGATCTCCGGGTCCTTGGGATACGTCCCCTCGAGCATGTCCAGAATCTTCCTGGCATCCTCGAACAGACCGTTGCGGACGAGTATGTCCGCGCATTCCTCAAGGGCGTACTTGCCCGCCGATTCCATATCCACCAGGCGGGCGGCGTATACGGATGCCTCCTGTCCGAGGCCCATGTCGGAGAAGGCGCGCATCATCCCCGCGACCACTGTCCGGGGGCTCGAGTCCGTGCTCCCCGCCCTGCCGTATAGGGCAAGGGCCTCCTGGGGCCTGCCTGCCTGGCGCAGGACCTCGGCCGCCTCCGAGAGCACGGAGCCCGAACGGGGCATCAGAGAGACGGCGTCAGCATAGAAGGGCAGAGCGGCCTCCCAATCCCGATCCTCTGCCGAGAACCTGGCCGCCGCAAGCACGAACTCGGGGTCCCTGTCCCTGAACTCCTTGGAGCCCAGCAGAGATCTCGGGACCGAATCCTGATTGCCCCTGTACCAGTTCCAATACACTCCGTAGAGCTTCTCCGCAGAGGTCTCGGGCCCTCCGCCGTAAGGTATCACGTTCCTGCCCAGATGCAGCAGCTCTATGTTCCTGCGGAACATCCAGCCGCCTCCTGGGTCTGCCCGGTGAAGCAGCTCGTAGGCCTGCATGCAGCCCCGGTCAGCGTTGAGCGCCCTCGATAGAGCAGTCACCGCGCCTCCGACATCCCCCTCCCTCAGAAGCAGCCGCCCCTGGACAAGATTGTAACGGAGGTCGTCCCCGCGTCCGGAAACGGTATCCGCCATCGCCTTGGCGGCCACGGTGTTGTCCATGTCCAGGAAGACCTCGGCCGCCTTCAGCGGGGGCCTGCAATCGCAGGGCCTGCGTTTGGCGGCGAGCTTCTGCACCACGACCGGGAAGTTCGGCATGCGGGACGAATGCGCCATGCCTATCATCCGGACGAGCAGCGCCGAATCCGACGCGTCGCTGCGGGCAATGACCGTCTCGGCAAGGGAAGCGAGCTGCGGCGGCCGTAACAGGCCTCTTCTGTTTCCTCCGGCCTCTATCGCATCCAGCCTCCTCCATGTGGACAGGTCCGGATGGCCCCTGATGACCGGCGGGTCGGGATCCATGAGCACGGGAGGCCTTTGGGATAGATAAATAATGCACGCCCCGGAAGCCTGGTCGGAGTTCCGCAGAACATCATGGTTAAATACGTCCTTTAGATTACCGAAGCACTAGGCAGCTGTGATCTAGTTGGTTAGGATTCAAGCCTTCCAAGCTTGTTGCCCGGGTTCGAATCCCGGCGGCTGCACTCATCGTTTCCGACACCTCTCCTCGGTATGGTGCCGCCCTTTCGCGCGGAGAGAGGATACCGCGTATCCGTTCCACTGATTCCAATTTTTTAAATAGGGACACGGATTGGATG
>Ga0265295_1000588_pt1 | contig 71888 bp, 50 predicted proteins | sample Munlansysbiofilm_FD_192503 | JGI IMG/M metagenome (GOLD analysis project Ga0265295, IMG submission 192503) | Leachate microbial communities from a municipal landfill in Southern Ontario, Canada - Methane capture system biofilm | ecosystem: Engineered > Solid waste > Landfill > Unclassified ...
TATTGTTTAAAAGTGAGATAAAAAGAAGAAGGAGAATCTGTAAGAAGTTCCCTGACATAATGTGTTTTCCCGCATATCTCCCGCCTCTTGAAATTTAACTGATTATAAATATATGTTAACTGATTATAAATATATGGAATAGAATTATTTACATGACTTTTGGAAAGAGTGATCCTATGATGGCAGCATCTATCTTAAGGATCCTTTGGATTTGCTTATTCGATGCATTGTAGTCATAGCGCATCTTCTTGGCAATATCAATCTTTGCGGCTGACGGCAGTAATGCAGGTTTGCTCAGGTTATAGCTTTTTGAGCACATTGCCTGTACAGCCGAATACATCTCTTCATCGCTAAGAAACACAGCATCTTTCAGTCTCTTGGCGATCTCGCTGTATGCCTCAAAATTCTTAGACAACAGGTTGAAGTAGTGATGCGCATCTCTGAAAAAAGACTCCCCTTCTTTAATACTGCAATAACTTGAAGGTAAAATCATATGATTCGCTACCCTGATACGCGCTGACAGAGCCACGTCCCTGCTGCGACATATGTTTCTCTTATCCCTCAGGGGAAGGGAATTGAATGCAGTTGTCGGCAATAATTCGTAAAGCGGGTTAAAATACAGATAGCCTGCGCCCCATAAATAGGAATACGGTGTGTATGACGATTTGACGAGATACCCGTTACGATTGACGTAAACAATTTCACTCCGAAGAGCATTCAAATCTGCAATCCGGAGAAGAGATGCGCTGAATGCAGACATGTCTACGACTCTTCCCTGAATGGCGAGGTACCTTTGCAGGCGTGTTTTATACCTGTTAAACAGATCTTCACAGGATTTCCTTTCACCGGAAAGAATGCAATGAAGATGGTTGTTCATCAATTCAAAAGTGTAGATCTTAAGTTTTGGAGATCGGTCCGCACATATCCCCATCAGATTCATCCCAAATTCCAACTCCTCTTCATTTGTGAACAAAATCCCCGTTATATGGCCGGGCGTATACATGTGCCAGAACGGGCCTGTTTTGTTAAACAAACATTCACACTGATTTTCTTTGTCGTAGAATGTACGACAGTCCGATGCAGAAGCACCTGAATCTTCCTTGTCCATTTTTCTCCAAATTATATCTACCCCACAATGGGAAGGCATACAAATATAATTAATTTTCAGAGACCATGAAAACCGGACATGCTGTCTTTCCCGGGATTGTTGTCAAAACAAAAGGAAAGAGTCTCGCACCCTCAATTGCCATACACAATTGTGTCTGCTGAAAGATAAAACTGAAACAGATTATTTGAAATTATGAAGCATCTTAAGGGTTGAGCCGGCTGGGATGAGTCTAAGGATGATCTTTTTGGTTCCAGCAGACTTTTTGGTTCCAGCAGACTTATTGGTTCCTGCAGAGTAGTCCCTTCCCGTTTTTGCACGTGCAGGCACTTACCAGTGTGTACACGATCAGCAGGGTGATTAGGCCTATGGCTGTCCAGGCAGCGATGATGATATCTTGGTGGGGCACCAGTTCTGCCGAACGCTTGACTATGATCCCGTAATAGGCCCATACCACCACCAGCGAATAGAAGATATCCCGGTTCCTGAGGGTGACCAGTACGGCCAGTATCAGTCCTACAGCCATTACAATTATGGTCCATACATTGTTACTCAGACCGAACCCGTTCCAGTTCCATGACACAAGCAAAGCCGAGATATTGGCAATGGTCGCCACAGAGATCCATCCCAGGTATACGCCTGTGGACACCCTGAAAGCGAGTTTGCCGGCAAGACTTTTTATCTGGACATTGAAAATTGCATTGTACAGGTAGATCAGACTCAGCAGCAATCCGATCATAACTACAACGGATAATAAAACCAACCTGTAATGCCAGGTAAGTATCCAGGCCATGTTCAGCAGGCAGGTGAGCGCAAAGACAAGATTTTGGGTCCTGCTCAGTGCAAAACGTTCTTTACGGGCATATACGGCAACTGCCTGGTATACCACAAGGATTAACAGCAGGATATAAATGACCCCCCATATGGAAAATGTCATGCCGGCAGGGACAAACAAATTGGGATAACTGTCTGAGAGCTCTCCTGTCGTGATACCGTTGATGGGAAGTATGTTGGCCAGTGCATTGACTGTGACCATGGCCAGGTACAGAATGATGTTTGCAAAAGATAGCGCCTTGTTATTCATGACTATATAGGTTAGAGTATGTACCAAATCTAATAAAAAAAAGTGACCTGTACAACAGGTCACTCAAAGTTCCCAAACGCAGGATCGTTACATCCTGCGGGGTGTGTATTTGGTGTGAAGCAGGTGATGTGACACCTCGCTGAGGGGATGGCCAAGAAAATCCTTGTAAATCTTGATGATCTCGGGGTTCTGATGTGATTTTCTCAACGGCATGCCTTCGTCCTCGGCATAGATGGCAGCAGCCCTGCGTTGCCGGATCTCGGGATTGGTGGGGATGGGCTGGCCTCCGCCTCCCAGGCAGCCTCCCGGGCAGGCCATGAATTCCACAAAGTGATAATCGGCTTTCCCGACTTTCACCTTATCCATAATATACTTGGCGTTTGTCAGGCCGTGTGCCACAGCACACTTGAGTTCTACCCCATCCAGGAAGGCCCACTCCTTAAGCGGTTTCTCGATTTTGATCCTGGCCTCACGAACTCCTTCAACGCCTCTGACCGGGGTGATGTTCAGATTTTCAAAAGGCACCTCTCTGCCTGTCACCAGTTCGTAGGCGGTTCTAAGGGCGGCTTCCATAACCCCTCCCGTGGCCCCGAATATTACTCCGGCACCAGTGGATTCTCCCATCAGGCGGTCAAAGTGCATGTCCTCAAGTTTCATGAAATCTATCCCCGCCTGTTTGATCATAATGGCCAGTTCACGTGTGGTAAGCACGTAATCCACATCTCTGAATCCACTGTCGTGCATTTCGGGCCTGGCTGCCTCGAATTTTTTTGCAGTACAGGGCATGACCGAAACAGAGACGATCTTCTCGGGATCGAGTTTCCGGGCTTTGGCATAATATGTTTTGGTCAACGCTCCGAACATTTGCTGGGGAGATTTACAGGTGGACAGGTGGTCCAGGAACTCGGGATACAGATGCTCAATGAATTTGATCCACCCGGGAGAGCATGATGTTGCCATGGGAAATTTTACCGTCCTGTCGTTTTCGGCCACCGCCCTTTTAAGGCGTGACAACAATTCGGATCCTTCCTCCATGATGGTAAGGTCGGCTGTAAAATCGGTGTCCATAACAGCATCGAATCCCAGGCGCTTGAGCGCGGCAACCATCTTGCCGGTCACACGTTCTCCGGGGTCGAATCCCAATTCTTCGCCCAGCCCCACGCGCACTGCAGGAGCCGTCTGGATCACAACATATTTGTTTTTGTCCGAGATGGCAGACCAAACCTCTTCGATGTAATTCTTTTCCACCAGGGCTCCGGTGGGACAGTGGTTGACGCATTGTCCGCAATTGGTACAGATCACATCGTTCATGGATTTCTCAAAGAACGTGGTGATCATGGCATATTCGCCTTTGTGGGCCATGGTGAGGGCATTGACGCTCTGCAGCTCGGCACATGTTCTTACACAACGCTGACAACGGATGCATTTGCTGTCGTCTTTGATGATGGACGGAGAAAAATCATCAACGGTATAATTGTGGAAAGGAACAAGGTGAATGAAATCCTGGTTCATGATCTTATACTCGGAGGCCAGCAGCTGTAGTTCGCAATTCCCGTTCTTGTAGCAACTGGTACAGTCGGCGTTGTGCTCTGACAGGAGCAGCTCAATGATATGCTTTCTTGAATTCCTGACCTTGTGTGTGTTGGTCAGGACGTCCATACCTTCCTCACAAGGGGTGGCACAGGCGGGGGCCAGTCTTTTCTGACCGGCCACTTCCACTACACAGACACGGCAGTTCCCGGCTACACAAAGGTCTTTGTGATAGCAAAGGGTAGGTATGATAACACCTATCTGATTGGCGGCCTCCAGTATGGAAGTGCCTTTTTCAATTTCTACGGTTTGTCCGTTTATGGTAATTTTAATTTTCTTTCCCATTTCTGTCAGTTTTCAGGTTTAGTAAATCATCTCTTCTCTGAAATTCTCTACAATAGAAGAGAACGAATTGGCGACGGACTGTCCAAGACCACATTTGGCTGTATACTGCATTGTTTCTGCAAGACCCATCAGCTTGTCCAGGTACGCGGCCGGCTTTTCGCCCCGTTTTACTGCCTTGATGCCTTTGAGCAATTGCTGGCATCCCACCCGGCAGGGAGTACACTGCCCGCAGGATTCCTCGGCGAAGAAATTCAGGTAATTATCCAAAACATTGAACATGGAACGGGAACTGTTGAACAACATCATGGATCCTCCTGTAGGCAGGGAGATCCCTACCAGCTTTCCTTCAAATCCTATGCTGGTCTGGGAGAATTTTTTGCGTGGGACAAGGAAGCCCGAGGCTCCGCCAACCTGTACTGCTTTGGTGTCGTCATCTCCGAACTCTTCCACAAAATCGGTCAGACTCATCCCCAGCTCCAGCTCGTAAATACCGGGTTTGGGGGTGTCTCCCGATACCGAAAAGAGCTTGGTGCCCCGAGAAAACTGAACCCCAAGATCGTAAAAACGTTTGGAGCCGTATTTGAAAATGGTGTAGGTATGTGACAGTGTTTCTACGTTATTGATAACGGTAGGTTTGCCGAGATATCCGGAAGCGGTGGGATAGGGAGGCTTGTTGCGGGGTTCGCCCCGTTTGCCTTCCATGGACTCGAACAGTGCCGTTTCCTCCCCGCAAATATAGGCCCCGCTGCCCATAAATATTTTAATTTTGAAATCGTATTTGATCTCTTTACAGAAAAACTCGAATTCACTGATAGCTTTTTTCAATTCCTGTTGCAGGAAAAAATACTCGCCTCTTAAATAGATAAAACCCTCCCTGGCTCCTATAACGTGTCCGCATATGGCAATAGAGGTCAATACTTTAAAAGGAACCCTGGAAAGGATCTCGCGATCCTTGAACGTTCCCGGTTCTCCCTCATCGGCGTTGCATATGACGAATTTCTGATCTGATTTCAGTTCGGAGGTAAGTTTCCATTTCAATCCTGTGGGGAAACCTGCGCCGCCCCTCCCTTTGAGTTCGGAACTGATCAGTTCGTTTATCAGTTCGTTGGGGGTACGTGCCAGACTTTTGGTCAGCACTTCTTCCCAATCGTTTTCATTGTTGAAAATGAAGTCGGCTCTTTTGAGAATATGACTAGTTGACATGTTCACCTCCTATGATTTTGTCATTCAGGTAGCTGCTTAATATTTCCCGTATCCTTTCGGGAGTGAGTTCTGTGTACACCTCATTGTTGATGAGCATGGCCGGGGCTTTGTGACAAAAACCCAGGCAATTGGTCTCCAGGAGGGTAAATTTCCCGTCCTGAGTCGTTTCTCCGACTTTGATCTTCAGCATGTCTTCAATGGCCAGAAGGATCTGTCGTTCCCCTTTCATGGAACAGGTTATGGTCTTACATACACGGATAATGTATTTTCCCATCTTCTTGCATTCGAGGAACGAATAGAAAGTAGCCGTTCCGTAGACTTCCGTTACCGGGATGTCCAGCTCACGTGCTATTTCGAACATTGAAAATTCTGAAAGGTACTTTTCCTGCTCTACGACGCCCTGCAGGATAGGCAAAAGACTACGTCTCTCTCTGCCGTGTCGTTCGGCAAGGTCCTTAACTAGTTCGGTAATTGGTTTCATCCAAAATCAATTAGGTTAATAAATCTGGAACTTATATATGTAAGTGTAGATTATTCCCTTTCAATAAATCGGATTCAACTGTAGTTCTGAACGTTTTGGATCAAGCATATGTAAATATAATGGAAAAAGGATAAAAAATCCAAATATTAATTTTGAAATGTTGTAAACGAGGGTAACATGCAATTCTGTGCTTATGGATAATATTCTAATAATGAGAAGGTAGTAATGTCCCTGATTTATTTGGCGGGTGTAAAAAGAATTATTCATAACTTCGTCGACTGATTTGAAGAAAATGAAACCAGGTGAATCCAGAGTTCTTACAGGAGATTCTTTGCTTAAATATCTTCCGCACAGAACTCCCATACTCCTTGTTGACACTTATTTTGGCAGAGACGATGAAGCTTCTTTTACGGGATTTACACCCGTTTCGGGATCTCTGTTTTGTCCCGGAGATTTTTTTCTGGAAGAAGGTATCATTGAGCATGCGGCACAGTCGGTCGCCCTGGCTGCGGGGATGGACAGCGTGGCACAGGGGACGGGGGTTGTTCCCGGATATGTAGGGGCACTGGGTCCTTTTACCTTTTACTCCAGGGTGCAGGCAGGTGAGGAACTGGTCACGGCAATAAGGGAGATCCACAAATACCCGTCTTTTTCTGTAATACATATCAGAACAGACTGCGGAAAAAGGCAGGTGGCCGAAGGAGAACTGAAAGTAGTCAAATTCAATACCGAAGGTGCATGAGAAAATTGATTTCAGCTTTGTTTCTGGTCTTGAATTCTTGTGCCGTTGCCGGGCTGATTCCCTGGCGGGAAACGAAGCCACTGCTCGATATCTCCGAAGGTGTAAAGATGTATGATTTCCGGTTGTCTTTCATAAACAGGGAAATAGAAGGCTTGCTATTGGTTACAAGGAATGAGGAATCCAGGCCCAGGTTGGTGCTGACCTCTCATTTCGGCATTTCCCTTTTTGATCTGGAAGGAACAGCTGATGGGTACAGGGTGCATTATGTGATCGATTTTCTTGACAGGGACAAGGCACTTGACCTGTTGTGGGACGATTTTTTACTTCTGACAGCACCTTCTGTTGTTGACGCAACTGTTCAGGGCCTGGATGCACAGGGAAACGTAGCCTTGGTAAGAACAGGGAGCGGTATTCGCAAGACCGTGGTCCGGGCAGGTGGTTATTCCCGGGGTTTTCCGGACAATATTCAGATCAGCCATCCCAGGCTGCAATTATCTTTTTATATTAACATGACCCAGGATGCTCAGAAATCTCTTTTACATTAAGTCTTTCCGGGAAGAAAGTGACAATACCTTTTCGGTCACCGTCCGGATCAACCCCGGGCACCCTGTCTTTTCGGGTCATTTCCCGGGGTTACCGGTGTTGCCGGGCGTATGTTCCCTGTACCTGATCCGTTTTTGTACGGAACGTTTTACCCGTTGTCCCTTGCAGTACGTTTCCATCGGGTCCTGCAAATTTACCAGGATGATTGATCCTTTGCGTCAGGAGGAAATTGGCGTTCAGGTACGTATCTTGCATAGAGAAGAGGGATGGCAGATCAGGGCTGTAATGCAGTACGGTTCTTTGAATGTCTTAAAGTTACAGGCAATAATGAAGGAGGTTCTGATATGAAAAAATTATTGATTTGTATTGCATTTTCGGTTTTTTACCCGGGTTTCACGAATGCCGGAGCCATGCAGGAAGATTTTTATGCACGGTTGGCAAAAATATCTTCGGATATCAGATCCCTGTCGGGGACCTTTACTCAGATCAAAGAAATACAATCACTGGACGTGAAAGTCGTGTCTGAAGGAAATTTCAGTTATGAAAAGAACGTGGAAATGCGTTTTGATTATCTGGTTCCCCGCAAGATGAGCATTGTTGTGGACGAAAAAATCGTGAAAATTATTACAGAGGAGAAGACCAGTACATTCCCGTTAAGGGGACAAAAGAACGCGATGGCCGAAATGGCTCAGATCATGAACCTTTGTATGAAGGGTCAGCTGAAAGAGCTTAGGCAGACCTATGTGCTGGAATATGAAAAAACGGAAAGGGGCCACAGAGTCACCATACGTTCCCTGAAGGATGATCCTTCCAATGCGTTTGATCGAATAGACCTGTTGTTTGGTCTTCAGAACTACGGACTCCGGGAGTTGGTCATAAACGAAAGATCAGGTTATAGGACCACCTATGTGTTTTCCGATGTGATAACCGATGTTCAGAGATAAATGTCCTCTTGTAAAAAATACTATATTTGCATCCAAATAGCAAAGCCATGAAAGTGAAAGAAGTCCCCCAGGATGATGAGTTTTTTCAGCCGGACAGCGCCGTGCAGTTGAGGGATCGCACCTACGCTCTTGATGAAAACGGCCAATACCAGGAGGTCCCCAGTGCGGGGTGGAAACCGAAAAACGAAGCCATCAGGTTTTCATGGGACAACAGAGGGGAAGAAGCCGAGGCACTGCGTCAAAAGGTTATTGCCGGGAAGTGCAGTCCGCTGGTGTACCATATGGCAAAGTCGGTCATGACACCCAGGATCCTGGCAGATTATTCCGGTTTTTCCCGTCGGGAAATCCACAAATTCAGCAAACCCAAACACTTTGAAACGCTTGAACAGGCAGAACTTTCCCGCCTTGCCGAAGCGATGAATATAAGTGTTGAAGAACTCACCTCTACCGATTGAATATGCAAATCAATTTTGAACACAGGCACGCCGCCCATTGTGAGAACGGTGTTGTACGAAATTTATTGAATTTTTACGGGGTGAAACTAAGCGAGCCAATGATCCTGGGTCTGGGTTCAGGCATCTTTTTTTCACACATGCCTTTTTACAAACTGCACGGGATGGCCCTTACCTCTTTCAGGTATTTTCCGGGAAGTATTTTTACCAGGGTTACAAAGGCCCTTGGAATTGAGATACAATGGCATAAGTTCAAAGATCCCGATCAGGCCATGGCTAAACTGGATGAGGTCCTTCTCTCCGGGACACCCGTCGGATTGCGCGTAGGGGTCTACCATCTTACTTATTTCCCGAAGGAATACCGGTTCCATTTCAACGCACACAATCTTTGCGTAATAGGGAAGGAAGGCGATGAATACATCATCTCGGATCCCATAGGGATGCATATCAACAGGCTTTCATCCGAAGATCTGAAGAAAGTTCGGTTCGCCTCGGGAACAGGTCCTCCCAAAGGCAGTATGTACTATATCAGGAACCTGGAAAAATACAGACCCCTGGACGCCCAAATGATAGAAAAAGCCACATTAAGGACGTGCTCCGATATGTTGCATATTCCGTTACCCATGTTCGGGGCAAAGGGCATTGCGTACCTGGCAAGAAGGATGAGGAAATGGGAACGTCTCTATGGCAAGCGGGGAGCGGCTCTCAATCTGGCACAGATCATAAGGATGCTGGAAGAAATCGGAACAGGCGGTGCCGGATTTCGCTTTATGTATGCAGCTTTTCTGCAGGAAGCTTCGGTCTTCCTGAACAGGCCTGAGTGGAACCAATTGTCCATGGAATTGACCGAGGTGGGTGACTTGTGGAGGGATTTTTCCTATCATGCCGCAAGGTTTTTTAAGAAAAGAGAGGCCGAGGTGCTGTCCTATGACGACATAGCCAGAAAACTGGAGGTCATATCTGACCGTGAACGTATCATTTTCACACGACTCGAAAACTCAATAAAGCGTGGAAAATAAGTTTGCCATAGAGACAGTAAATCTGAAAAAGACTTATAAAGGGAAATCACATCCTACGCTGAACGGTTTATCTCTCAGGATCCCATACGGATCTTTATTCGGGCTTCTGGCTCCCAACGGGGCCGGTAAGACAACGGCCATCAATATTATATGCGGACTGCGGAAGTATGACAGCGGCAAAGTGTTTGTAGACGGACATGACCAGTCGGACGGGATGAAAGCCATCAAACCCCTGCTGGGCCTTGTCCCGCAGGACATAGCTTTATTTCCCACGCTGACCGCATATGAAAACCTGAAGATATTGGGCGGCCTTTACGGTATAAAAAAATCCGTACTGGAAGAACGTATTGATCAGTTACTAGAATTATTTGACCTGTCGGCGAGCCGTCATTCCTATATCAATCGTTTTTCGGGTGGCATGAAGCGCAGGGTCAACATGATTGCCGGGATGCTGCATGCTCCCGGGATATTGATCCTTGACGAGCCTACCGTGGGCGTGGATGCCCAGTCGAGGATGATGATCCTTGAGAAGCTGACCGAGATCAACCGTTCCGGAACCACGATCCTCTTTATCTCGCATTATCTTGAGGAAGCCGAGCATATCTGTAACGAAGTGGCCTTCATGGATGACGGGTCTGTCATCTGCCAGGGCTCTCCGGCCGATCTGATCCGGGCGTACACACCCTGTGACAGTATGGAATCCATCTATCTGAAACTGACCGGAAAAAGAATGAGGGATACCCAATGAGAAAATTCAGATATTTGCTATACAAGGATTATCTGCTCCTGAAAAGGGATGTGGCAGGCTTGCTCCTCATGTTCCTGATGCCCGCGATCCTTGTCGTCCTGATGGCTTTACTTCAGGAAAGCACTTTCCAGTCCATTGCCGATGTTTCTGTCCCCATGATGTTGGTCAACCACGACAAGGGAGAGCTTGGCAGCACCATTGACAGGGAGGTGGAGGCCTCGGGTATCTTTAAGATCACCAGGGACATTGACGGAAGTATCCCGACACTGGAAGAACTGGAAAAAGAGGTGGCTTCGAGCCGTTATGTCATAGGGATCTATATTCCCGAGAACACAACAGAAAGCATCCGGAGAAACGTTGCCAGATATGTGCTGGCCACTTTTAGCGGGGCCACTGACCTGCCCCCCATGGACAACGTCAATTTTGTGGTTTTCGTCGATCCCACCACCAAGGCTTCCTTTTACGCTACCATTATGAGTACCTTGAAAGAGAAGACGCAGAAGATAGAATTTACTTATATCATGAATGAGATCACCCGTCAGGTAAATGAAATCAGCCCCATTCCCATATCGACACTGGGCTTTGCCGGGGAACAGGTACATATAGATATAAGAGATGCCCGTTTACAGGGGAAAGACCTGGTTCCCAATCCTGTCCAGCACAATATTCCGGCATGGTCCCTGTTTGCGATATTTTTTGTTGTCATTTCCCTTTCCGGCAGTATTATCCGCGAGAGGCAGGACGGCAGTTTCTCCAGGTTGCTGACGATGCCTTGTTCCTATACAGAATATTTATTGAGCAAAGCGTTCACCTTCATAGTGGTGTGCCTGATCCAGTTTGGGCTGATGTTGCTTATCGGGGTTTTTGTGATGCCTCTCTTTGGGCTGGATTCGCTGAACCTGGGAACGTCTCCCCTTGCCCTGATCCTGCTGGCTCTTTCTGCTGCCGTGTCGGCTATCGGTTATGGAATTGCGATAGGAAACATAGCCAACACATACCACCAGTCTTCCGTCTTTGGGGCAATCTCTGTTGTGATCATGGCAGCCATCGGAGGCATATGGATCCCTACCTTCATCATGTCAGAACCCATGCGTAAGATAGGGATGCTATCTCCTTTGCACTGGGGCCTTTCAGGATTTCTGGACGTATTCCTGCTCGATGCCGGAGTCAGGGCCGTTCTGCCCGAATGCGGGGTAATGCTTCTTTTTGGCCTGGTTTGTTTTGCCATCGCCGTCTCCTTCAATTACCGGCGCAGGCTGGACGTTTGAAACCGTTGTTGATGGCATAAGCCGGGTTGAGGATACACGTAAGGATGATCTCGTACCATTTGAAGCCGTTCCTGCCCATGGCAAGGGCCGCTCTGTGTGTCAGTTCCCCCACTATGATTCCCCCCAAAGGAGTAACGATCAGGTCCTGTATGCTGGGTTGTTCCAAACCGCCTTCCCATACATATTCCCACAGCAGGGAATGCATAAGGGTGAAGACCGATGACTGCCAGACGGGGGCTCCCTGCGATCTTACGGCGTTGTAATAAAAACTACCCTGGTAGGGATGCCCTACGTAATTGACAAGGAACAGGTCATGGTCTTTTACCGGCGGGGTAGTGAAAGTAAGCCGGTACTGCTCCTTCATGGCAGCTCCTTTGAACACTTCCTTTCTGTCCCACTGGCTTATGGATTCCGGGGACAGGATCAGGGTTGTCATGATCACGGCGTTGTAACCCAGTGAATAGGCACTGCCGAGGATCAGTTTGTTCCCGAACGGTTTTTCACTGTGGTGCAGCAAATGGTCCGGATCCCTGAAATATTGCGCATTAGCAGGTAAAGCCGTGAACAGGATCAATGCCAGCAAGATACTTTGCCTGGTACTCATTACCTTTCAGCATTTTCGTTTTTCAAATATAAATAGTTTTTTTACTTAACTTGCAATATGTTTGAAATTAAGGAAGAAATGAGCTTTTCCGTGGTGTGCCTGCGTCCTGTCGGACGTCTGGACACCGTTCATGCTTCGGTTTTTGATAAAACCGTTGCAGAAAAGGCAGGAAAAGAGGCGTTCTTGGTGATCGATTTCTCTTCCTGTCATTATCTTTCAAGCAGCGGGATCAGGGTGTTGCTCAGAACTGACCGGGAACTCGCTTCCGCGGGAGGGAAACTGATCCTTTCCGGTCTTTCCGGGGAAATGTTGCAGGTCCTGCAGATCGCAGGACTGGATCATGTTTTTAAAATTTGCACAGACGTTAGTGACGCGGTAACCTGTATCCGTCAATGTGAGAAAACAGCGATCTCCCGGATGGAAATATTTCCGGGGAAAGCTCCCTGTGAGACAGAGATCGTAAAGGATGCCACGGACGCTGTTTTGTATGAATGGACACAACCCCGGCTTGCCGGTTTTGATTCTTTACACATAGCGGCTGGAACAGGGGCTTTAGGGGACACCCTGATGAGGAAGGATGCCGCAGCCGGTTTCTTTTTCACCTTGTATCATTGTACAGGGTTTATTCCTGAAGATACGGAATATGCCCCCGATTTTCGTATTGTCAGTGATCCCGCACAGGGGACTGTGTTTGTGGATCACGCGTTTTCCGTCAGGGGGAATCCCCGGGTACGTGTCACGGTAAACGATTCCGAACCGGTCAGGATCATTGATCTGATCAAGAAAAAAGGATTGTTCCCCGGGTTGGACCATGTATCCCTCTGTACCGTGCTATGCCTGGACAGGAATCCTGAAAGACCCTCTCTGTCTGTGGTTTTCAAGCAGAAGAACGGGTTATGGGAAGGAGGAACTTTTCTTTTGCATCAGGACAACGAAAAGCAGCCGGGCAAGGTCCCGGATCAACATCCCCGGGCCTTATTGTCCTGGGAAAATATTGAGGGGATAGCGATGTGTGACACTGAAGTTTCGCTGACCAGACCGGTTTTCTGGTTGTTTTTTGCAGGGCAGGCACAGGATCCTGACGGTTTTCAAACACAGGTGATCTTTGAAGGGGACGAGATCCTCCCGGATTATATGGTTTATCTGACCAGGAGACTTTATACCGATTCCCGGAAAGCAGCACTTCAGAGACTCCACGGCGGCTATTCCGCCAGCACATATCGCGTCCGTTCTTATGACCCTCAGGGAAGGCTTCTCAGACCTACCGTACTTAAAACGGGGGATCGTTCCATGATCCAAAGGGAAGCTGCCCGTTGTAAGGAGTATGCCATGCCTTACATTCTCAACAACAGTGCGATGATCCTGGGGACTTCATATTATTGCAGCATGGGAGCCTTGCGTTATAATTTTGTAGGCATTGGCGGAGAGGGTACTGAATTGAAATGGCTTGCCCATTATTTCAATAACTGGCCGGTAAGTGAGCTGGAACCTCTGTTTGACAAGATTTTTCTGAAGATCTTGAAACCCTGGTACGGACAGCCTGTAAGAGAGGTGATCTTTCCATATGCAGATCACGATCCCACAAAAACATTCTTTCCGCATATCTGTCAAATGGCCGAAAAGGAATTGCATATTCCCATGGAAGCAGGCTCCTTTCGTTTTGAAGGTTCAACCGGGGCATTTCTGAATCCCTATAAATTCCTGAAGGAAGAGTATCCCAAAAGGAGGGAACGGGGAACCGATTATTTTACGTCTGTATGCCACGGGGATCTGAATATGCAGAATATCTTGCTGGACAAGGATATGAATGTTTACCTGATAGATTTCTCAGAAACAAGACCCCGTTCGGTGATATCGGATTTTGCCAGGCTTGAAGCCATATTTATGATTGAATCGTTTCCCATGGAAAACGAGGAAGATTTTTTGCAGGTACTGGCATTCCTCACTGAATTTTATGAAGCGCCGGTATCGCTTGATAAAAAATTCCGTACGACCTGGTCAGGCAGGTTGCCCGGAATGATGCACAGGAATACGGCCTTAACCTTGAAAATGAGGCAATATGCCCTGGCTTCTGTTGAAGGCCGGACGACATACCTCCCGTATGCCCTGGCCCTTCTTGAATGGATTTTGCCTGTAGTGTGTTACGCAAGTGCTTCAATATGGCAAAAACGCCTGTCTGCCTGTGTGGCATCTCTTCTGTGTAGCGTGGTTGTATCTGATAATTAACACCAAGTGTATATGAAAGCAATCATTATTATCTACGTTTTATTTGTTCCATTTTTTTTGGGAGACCGGGATACCGGGAGAGAACAAAAGGCCGGTCAAACGGAAAATTTTTATTCCCTGTCATTCAAGACCATTCACGGCGAGGAATTTCCTTTTGAACAACTCCGGGGTAAAAAGGTCCTCCTGGTGAATACGGCTTCCAAGTGTGGGTTTACCCCTCAGTTTGGAGAACTGGAAGCGTTGTACAGGGAATATGCCCCAGGTCTGGTTATCCTGGGTTTTCCTTCCAATGACTTCATGAACCAGGATCCCGGCTCGAATGAAGAGATTCTGGAGTTTTGTGAGATCAACTACGGAGTGACATTCCAGATGATGGAGAAATCATCTGTTAAGGGGAAAGAACAGAACCCGGTTTTCCGCTGGTTGTCAGACAAAAAACTCAATGGCTGGAACAATAAGTCTCCGGGCTGGAATTTTACCAAATACCTGGTAGACGAACAGGGTGAATTGATTGGATACTGGCCTTCAAAGGTCAAACCCAACGACCCGCAGATACTTGAACTGCTCAATTAATGGCGTGATCAGTCTTCGGGGATCCAGACAAGAAGCCTGAGCGGGGCTCCGCTGCCTCCCTTGATCTTCATGGGTGCGGCTACCACATAAAAATCTTTTGCCGGCACCAATTCCAGATGTGCTATGTTTTCATAGGCAGTGACGTTGTGGCTGAACAGCGTGCGGTGGGTACGAAAATCCTCTGACTGTCCCGGGTCTATACTCGGGGTGTCGATCCCTACGGCCTTGATGTTCCTTTCGTTTATGAGCCATAAGGCAGCTTGCGGGTCAAGACCGGGGAAATGCAGTTCACGGACTCCTTCCGGTCCGGGTTTCAGGGTCCCTGTGTATTGCAGGGGATCCTTCCAGTATTGACCGAATCCGGTGTGCAACAACACTATTGCCTGCCCGGGGATTCTCCCGTGTCGGTGTTCCCATTCCATGAAGTCTTCAGTCCCAATGAGGTAGTCCCTGTCAACCAAAGTCTTTTTTGAAACATCCACACAAATCCCTTTTCCCGTAAATTCCCCGGGGAGGATCTGTTCTACAGACCTGCCATTTTCCGAAAAATGTAAGGGAGCATCAAAATGGGTCCCTCCGTGTTCCTCTGCAGCATAACTGAAGGATGCATAGAAATAGCCTTTTTCATTGATCCCGTATGAAACGGTGTCGTGACTGAATGTCTCGTTGGTAGGCCAGTAGATGGTGCTTGCCTCGTAATCCCATGTCAGGTCCAGCCATGCTCCACGGTCCCAGTCGTGTGTCCTGTCCCGTACGTTTTGGCAGCCGGCAAGGGACAGTGCCAAAACGATAATAATATGTATTTTCATTGGATGAGTGTTTTGAATATTTCAAAGATAGCATGTTTTGAATTACATTTGTCTGCCTACTCATTATACTTGTTTTTTTATGAAAAAGACTATTATTTTACTGTCAGTCTTACTGGCTTGTATCCCGTGCACTGCTGCCCGCGAATACGAAAAGGGGCCCTTTACCGTAACGCAGATAACAGAAAATGTATATAACATTCAGGATGCCAACGGCAGCAATCCAAAGGGCATGCACACCGATAATTCCGGTAAGATCACAGGTATGAACAATTGTTCGGATATATACCTGATAAGGGGACGGGATAAGGTTTTGCTGATCGATCTTTCCAATCCTATTGATTGGTATAACGATCCGGGGGATATCCTCAGGGAAATCGTATCTGAACTGACAGGAGCCAGACAACTGATAATTACCCTCACGCACCGCCATGGAGATCACCTGGGAATGTTGCCCGCATTCAGGGATGATTCTCTTGCCCGATTCTGGCTTCCCCGGGCAGAATTCCGGGATAGTCAGCTATTCCCTTCAACACGAACTGATTTTTTTGAAGAGGGTGCCTCCATGGACCTTGGGGAGCTTATTGTCGATCCGTTCACGGTTCCCGGTCATACACCGGGATCCACTGTCTTTTTTCTGAGAGGCATGAATATGGCGTTTGTAGGGGATGCCATTGGGTCGGGAAACGGGCTTTGGCTTTTGGATGATGCAAGTTTTGGAAATTTCAGGGAGGGTTTCCGTTTGCTTACCCGGTATATCACGGAACCTGAAAACGGCATTGACCGGGAGATTCTGGCCTTATACGGAGGTCATTCCTGGCAGGCGGGTAGTAAGATGTACCTGGGAAAACAATACCTGGATGACATGCAGGTCCTTTTGGACCGGATGTCTTCCGGGGTGGCAGAGACCGTACCAAATGAAACGTTTGTCCCGTATTTAAACACAAATTTCGTCTATGGATCTGCCATCGTTACCTGGAACAGGGATGCCGCCGAAAGGTATGTTGAAGAAAGCAGGTTTCCGCCGCATAAAAATTTCACGGGCAACGGACCTACGCACCGGGAGGATAACACGGCTTTGTTACAATTGTTGAAAACCTGTACATACCAGGGGCCTGATCCTGTGGTGGAAGCCATGGAGTATTATCTGTACGATCCGGTGGCACAAGGAGCGGACCCCGGGAAGAACTACCCGCTGATCGTCGTTTTTCATGGAGCCTCTAACGGAATGGAGGGGATCATGTGTGCCTCTTATACAGATTTTCTGGTGTATGCAGACAAAAAGTACCAGGAGATGACGGGCGGTGCTTATCTGCTGTTTCCTAAGGCCAATGAATATATGGAAAACGCGGGCGCGACACAGGTTATAAAAGGAACGTGGATGACAAGGGATGAACAAACGGGTTCTTCTGTCTACATTCCTGCCGTTGCCTCATTAGTTGAACAGGTAATACAGAACCACAATATTGACAGGGAACGTGTCGTGACAGGAGGCACTTCTGCCGGCGGGTATATGACCTGGCGTCTTATGGCAGCTCGTCCGGATTTGATGAAAGCCGCGTTTTTGATAGCTCCGGCAGATAATCCGTCAGAAGAAGAATTGAAAATGTTTGAAAGATACGGCATCCATATCTGGGTCATCCACGGGAAAAAAGATGAAATATGCCCTTACGGTGTTTTTACGGGGCCGGTAAGGACAATGCTCGAGGCGACAAAAAACGTACGCGTAACGGCGCTGGAAAACGTACGTTACGAAGACAAGGGGATCGTACGGATGCATGTGCGCGGTATGGAAATGGGACAGCACCTGCCCATTTTCTGTGTAGGATCCAATATGATATATGATGACGGAACGCCCTATGATCCGAGATATCCGGAAGGATTCGCAGGGTGGCTGAATATTGTTTTTGGCAATGATTGATACAATAATATTTGATCTGGGAGGGGTCCTTGTAAATATTGACAGGGACCGCTCCGTACGTGCATTTGAATCCCTGGGATTAACGGATGCCGCTTCTTACCTTGACCCTTATCATCAGAACGGATTTTTCCTTGAGTTGGAAGACGGCAGGCTGGATGCTGCCGGCTTTTGCGGCCATCTCGGCCGGTTGTGCAGCAGGCCAGTTTCTTTTTCCCAGGCGCAGGAAGCATGGATGACGTTCATAACGGATGTGCCAGCTGCCAGACTGGCATTCCTGGACGAGCTGAGAAAAGAATTCAAGGTCTGCCTGCTGAGCAATACCAATCCTTTTATCATGGATTGGGCACGAAGCAGCCGTTTTACATCTGAAGGCAGAAGGCTGGATGATTTCTTTGATCATTTGTTTCTGTCATATGAAATGAAATGTGTCAAACCGGGACGGGAGATTTTCGGCAAGGTTATGGATTTCCTGCAGACAGATCCCGGCAAGGTTTTGTTCATAGATGACGGTCCCGCCAATATTGCAGCGGGCAACGAATGCGGACTGAGAACCTATATGCCTGTAAACGGGACCAACTGGATCCCCGCCGTTCAGAAACTGTTGGCAAACGATGTTACCAGCCGGAATAACGGCAGGTAGCGGTTTGTGTATATATGCTCGTAATCGTCCAGGGGTGTATGATAGACCGAGTAGGCATCCCCGTCAACCATGATATACAGGGCCGGCACTTTTCTGACAGCAAAAGGATAATGATCGCTGTCATTTGAAAGCGGATGTTGTTCGATTTTGCTGAACAGGTTATACCGGCTGTTGATCTCGCGAAAACGCAGCAGGTTGTCTTCCCCTTCCGGTCCGGTTTCAACAAACAGGCAGTCCCCGTTATCGGCGACCATGTCCAGATTTATTACCTGCAGGATTCTGTCAAGGGGGATCACCGGATTTTCTGTATACCAGGTGGATCCCAGAAGGTTGTTTTCTTCTGCTGCAGCTGCAATGAAAATATAAGTCAGATCAGGTCTGTTCTCAGGCAGGGCGTAATACCTTGCCAGGGTCAGAAGGAAAGCCACTCCCGAGGCATTGTCATTGGCTCCGGGATAAAACACGTCCTTGCCAAAATGCCCCAGGTGGTCATAATGGGCAATAAAGACGAGACAGGAATCTGCCCGTGCAGAGCCGGGGATGTGTGCGATCACATTGGAGGAAGTGTGCCCGTTTTTCATGCGGCTTTCAAAACGAACGGACACCTCCCCGGCATTTTGCGGGAATCCGGGACCTGTCCAGATAACGGGTATGGGTTGTAATGAACCGCTCCGGGATTTAAAAAAAGGAGGGCGTTCTTTCCGGACCATGATCAATCCGGCAACAGGCATTTTGTAAAGCGCTTCCGGAGCTATGCCCATGTATTTGTATACCAGATCGAACTGTAACACAATATATGAGTTCCTGAAATCGCCTTTTTCCAGCATTGGGATAAGACGTTCCGGGTCATGATCCTGATCGCCTATGTATGTCAGGGACCAGGTGCCTTTCTGTGACGGAGAAAATTCTCTTACGATGAAATCTTTCCCGGGTTCCAGCACTGCCCCGTCAACGGACATTTCCATTCTTTTGTGGAACACATTCACGTTGTAAGTAAAAGGCTGCAGGTAGCCCTCCCTGAGAGATGGCTCCACTCCCGGGATCTGTCTGAACTGACCGGCAATGTATCTGGCAGCTTTCATGTCTCCCTTTCCGTAATCGGAGCGTCCCTCGTATTTTTTTGAGGACAATTCCCTGATCACTTCCCTGTAATACATTGTGTCCTGTGCCGGTGACAGAGAAAATGATGTCAGGAGCAGGCAACAGATGATAATAATACGATGTTTCATAATAACAAAGATATATCTTTGCAGCTAATTATGATCCATTCCATTTTTTTTGATATTGACGGCACCCTTGTGAGCTTTCGGACCCATGCAATTCCCCCTTCTGCCGTGCGATCCCTCAAAGAGTGCCAGGCAAGGGGAATTCGTATTTTTCTCTGTACGGGAAGACCCAGGATACTGGTTCAGGATTTTACCCTTCCACAATTCGGCAACCTGCATTTTGACGGTCTCATTGCTCAAAATGGTTGTTATTGCGCTACGGGTGACGGACAGGTCATACATCAGAGTGTCATTGATCCTCGTGACATACAGGCCCTGGTCTCCTATCTGAAGGATCACGATCCTTTTCCCGTTTCCCTGATGACCAGTGAAAAGGTGTATATCAACCGTATTGACCAAAAGGTTAAGGATCTGGCCGCTTTTCTGGGGGTGGACCTGCCGGAGGTTAGACCCCTCGAGACAGTGCGGGAAGCTGTCATGCAGGTCAACATTTACTGCGATGAGGCGATGGAAAAGAAGATGATGCAGACTGTGTTCACCCAATGTGAGTCCAGCCGGTGGCACCCGCATTTTGCCGATGTCACTCCTGCAGGGAACAGCAAACGAACAGGCATAGAAAAGATCCTCCACCATTATGGCCTTGAACGGAAAGGGACCATGGCTTTCGGAGACGGAGGGAATGATGTTTCCATGTTACAGTACGTGGAGGTTAGTGTGGCGATGGGCAACGCCGACGATCCGCAGGTCCTCGGGGCTGCATCCCACATAGCGCCACCTGTAGATGATGACGGTATAGCAAGGTTTTTAAATTCCTTTTTTCTACATTTGTGACTATGAAACGATTGGTAATGATCGTACTGGCATTGGCAGCTTTTGCCTGTACGGAAAAACACGTCCGGACCATCTCGCCGGAGGCTGATAATCTTTTGGACCGGTTGCAACAGGCTGCCGGTGACAATCAATTTTTTTTCGGGCAGGAAGATTTTCCCTTTTACGGTCATTCCTGGGAATATGAAGAAGGACGAGGTGACGTAAAGGAAGTGTGCGGCAGCCATCCTGCTGTTTTGGGCAGTGATCTGGGGCACCTGGAGCTGGGTGACGACAAAAACCTGGACGGGGTACCCTTCGATGTCATGAGACAGGCCATGATAGATCATTACAATGCAGGCGGTATCGTGACCATCAGCTGGCATGCACGCAATCCGGCAACGTCTTCTACTGCATGGGATGTCTCTGACAACACGGTTGTGGCTTCGGTGCTCGAAGGAGGATCACACCATGCGCTTTTCCTGAGCTGGCTGGACAAGGTGGCTGTTTTTCTGGAATCCCTGAAACTGGAAAACGGAACCCGCATTCCCGTAATTTTCCGTCCGTGGCATGAACATACCGGTTCCTGGTTCTGGTGGGGCAGGAAACTGTGTTCCAACGAGGAATATATTGCTTTGTGGAGAATGACGGTGGATTTTATGAGAGATCGCTCGCTCGACAATCTGGTCATGGCCTATTCTCCCAATTACGGAGGACTGACCCGGGAAGTTTACATGGAAAGATATCCCGGGGATGATTATGTTGATCTGCTGGGTCTGGACGCTTACGGAGACGGACAGGAATTCCTCAATGTCCTGCGCAACGAACTGAACATGGTCGCCCAGTTGGGAAAAGAGCACAACAAACCTATCGCACTGACTGAAGGCGGGATGGGCGGACTGGGCAATCCCGAATGGTTCACCCGGACATTGCTGAAAGGACTCGAGAACCTGCCGGTTACCTATGCCCTGGTATGGCGTAATGCTCCGGACAGGCTGATGCCCATGCATATATTCGCTCCTTACCCGGGTCATCCGTCGGTTGAGGATTTTATTGTTTTCTATGAAGATCCCCGCACGCTGTTTCTGAATGACTAATCAGACCGGGATGCGAAAATATACAGTATTCTTCTTTTTTCTGGCCGTAGCGGGTTTGGTACAGGTAACTGCTCAAAATGTTCAAATGCACTACAGGACCGGTCAGTGGCTTTATCCCGACTCGCTGGGAAAAGACGCCCGTCTTCTCAGTACGGTCGAGGTTTTCAAGGTCGATCCCTGGGGAGATACTTTTTTCTTTGTGGACATGACTTACACGCCCAACGGTGTGAATTATGCCTATTGGGAAATTGCCCGTAACCTGAAATTCTGGGATGCTCCTTTTGCTGCCCATCTGGAGTACAACGGCGGATTGCTGGGATCTGTCCTGTTCAACAATGCCTACCTGGCCGGTGTGAATTACTCAACAGTTGCCGAAGACGGTTCAGGATCGTTTTCGTTATCTGTAATGTACAAATACATTCAGGGCCTTGCTAAACCGTCCAATTTCCAGCTGACCGCCGTCTGGAACAAGGATTTTGCGGGAGGGAAATGTACTTTTTCAGGATTTGTGGATTGGTGGAGGCAGGGGGATACATTCATTTTTCTTTCCCAGCCTCAGTTTTGGGTGAATCTGAACGCTTTTGAAAGTATCAGTGATTCTTTCCGCCTGAGTGTGGGAACCGAGGTGGAACTGAACAGCAACCTGTTCTGCAAAGGTTTCTATGTGATCCCGACACTGGCGGTCAAATGGACATTCAAATGACCGGGAGGGTCATGGCATTTGCATCACTTTCCGGATCTCCTCTGCGGTCACAGGCAGCCGTCTGCTTCCAAGCAGCCTGTGTCCCCGGGGCGTGATAAGCACATCGTCTTCTATCCGTATGCCGCCGAATCCGTAAAGGGCTTTGCATTTTTCAAAATTGATGAACGCTGCATTGTGACCGTCTGCTTTCCACATATCCAGGAGGGTGGGAATGACATAGAACCCGGGCTCAACGGTCATCACGTTGCCCGCTTCCAGAACGCGTGCCATACGTAAGGATTTCAGCCCAAACTGCGGACTTCTGGCAACTGTGTGGTCGTACCCCACATACTGTTCGCCCAGATCCTCCATGTCGTGAACGTCCAGTCCCATATTGTGCCCCAGGCCGGTAGGGAAAAACGCGGCATGTGCACCTGCCGCAACAGCTTCTTCCGTATCGCCCTTCATAAGGCCGATATCTTTCAGTCCCTCCGTAATGATACGGGCAGCCATCAGGTGAACATCCTTAAAGGAAACGCCCGGAGCGCACATCCCGATACAATGGTTGTTGGCCTTCAAGACAAGTTCGTAGAGGTCCTTGCCGATCCCTGTGAACGCGCCGCCTACGGGGATCGTACGTGTGAAGTCGCTGCAATAGTGGCTCTGGAGTTCCGCTCCGGCATCCATCAGCAACAACCGGCCCTCGGCCAGTACCTGCTGATGGGAATGGCCGTGCATAACTTCCCCGTTCTGTGTAAGAATGATGGGGAACGAAGGTGTATAGCCGCCGCTTACGGCAATACCTTCCATTATACCGGCAAGTTCCTGTTCGATCATACCGGGTTTGGCCATTTTCATGGCGGTAAAATGCATGGCATATCCCAGATCACAGGCTTTGTCAATTTGTTCGATCTCTTCCGGCTGTTTGATCATGCGCATGCTCACGATGGCACGTATAAGTGCTTCCGAGGCTTTTCCTTTCTGATCGTCCGGGTGAATATCCAGCATATCCATCAGCTCTATCATGTTGTCGCTGCGGTAGGGCGGTAAAAAATGAACAGTGCGTCCTTTCTTCTTTTCCCCGCAGATGTATTCTGCCAGTGATCCCCGTGATCTGGTATATCTTACACCTATGCGGTCTGCCTTTTCCTGTGTCCGGGGCAGAGGCCCTGTCCATACGACGGCGTCCATGCTTACGTCATCACCAAAGAGAATTTCCTGTCCTGTCTCGAAATCAATAACGGCAGCCAGGTCCGGTTCATCCAATCCAAAATAATACAGGAAGCTGCTGTCTTGTCTGAAATGGTATGTGTTGCCCGCATAATTGCAGGGAGCTTCGCGGTTACCCATAAACAAGCCAATTCCTTTGTTCAGTTTTGATTTCAATGCCTGGCGGCGTTCTGTGTATATCTCTTTAGAAAACATAACGGTAGTATTTTTCTCAAAGATAGCAAAAAGTCATGTACCTTTGCCGCATGCTGCCTACTTCGCGCAAGGAACTGGACCTTTTGGAATACGGGAATGTGGATATTATCCTGTTTTCCGGAGATGCCTACGTGGACCATCCTTCTTTCGGACCGGCCGTCATTGGCCGGGTACTGGAATCACAGGGATACAGGGTCGCCATTGTTCCCCAGCCCAACTGGAGGGACGACCTGAGGGATTTCAAAAAACTGGGGATACCACGGCTTTTTTTTGGAGTGACTGCCGGGAACATGGATTCAATGGTAAACCACTATACGGCTGCCAGACGTTTGCGGAGTAACGATGCCTATACTCCGGAAGGCAGGGCCGGCATGAGACCCGATTATGCCGTAACTGTTTACACAAGGATACTTAAACAACTGTATCCGGACATTCCGGTGATCATAGGAGGGATCGAAGCCTCGCTCAGACGGCTAACACATTATGACTATTGGTCAGACAGCCTCAAACAATCTGTGCTGGCAGATTCAGGAGCTGATTACCTCGTTTACGGCATGGGAGAGCGATCCATTACCGAGCTGGCTCAAAAGATCAGGGAGCACGCGCCGGTTAGTGAAATACGTAAAATCCGGCAGATTGCCTATGTGGCTGATCATTCCGGGGAAATTTACAGCCCCTCAGGAAAAGTACTGCAGCTTCCTTCCCACCAGGCATGCAGAAAAAGTAAAAGAACTTTCTCAGAGCATTTCAGGATCATTGAAGAACATGCCAATGTGTATGAACCCCCGGTACTGGCAGAACCCCTTGACCATCCGGATGGCCCGACAGTGGTGGTGAATCCTCCGTTTCCGCCCATGACTGCTTCCCAATTGGATGCGGTATACGATCTTCCGTTTTCTTATCAGGCACATCCGCGGTATAAAGGGAAAAAGATCCCGGCCCTCGAGATGATAAGGTTTTCGGTATGCCTTCACAGGGGATGTTTTGGAGGATGCAGCTTTTGTACCATCGCTGCCCATCAGGGTAAAGAAGTATCTTCACGTTCCCGGGAATCGGTTCTGAAAGAAATTTCGCGCCTCTCTTCTTTGCGGGAATTCAGGGGATATCTTACCGATCTGGGAGGCCCGACTGCCAATATGTACAGGATGCGGGGAAAAAATCCGGAGGTTTGCAGTGCGTGCCGCAGAACATCCTGTCTTTTTCCTTCGGTGTGCAGGAACCTGGATACATCGCACAAGCCGCTGCTGGATCTGTATGAAGCGGTAAGGGCTCTGCCCGGGATAAAAAAAGCGACTATAGGCAGCGGAATACGTTACGACCTGTTCCTGTCCAAAAAAGGATTCCTGGACAGGGACGGAAAACGGTATTTTGAAACATTGTTACAATACCACGTTTCCGGGCGGTTGAAAGTAGCCCCTGAACATACACAGGACAATGTGCTGGCCCGAATGCACAAACCTTCTTTTGATCTCTACAGGGTCCTGGCTGGGGCGTTCCGGGAGCATATCAGGAATCTGGATTTGAAGCTCCAGTTGATCCCTTATTTTATTTCTTCTCATCCCGGATGCACACAACATGACATGAACCTGCTTGCCGGTAAATTCAAAAAAGAAGGAATCCGGGCCGAACAGGTCCAGGATTTCACGCCCACTCCCATGACCAAATCTTCGGTCATGTATTATACAGGGCTGGTACCTGAAGACGGAACAAAAACTTTTGTGGAAAGGGACCCACAAAAAAAAGCCCTCCAGAAAGAGAGCTTTTTTCGTTAATACACTTCGTTATCTCCTATTCATAACCAGGATTCTGCTGGGTGCGGATCGCTTCGTTGGCATTCATCTCATCTATGGAGATGGGAAGAATGGTTTTATGGAATGTCCGGTTAACGGTCTTCTCACGATGCGTGATCACTACCATAGGATAGATGAACTCGTCATTGAAAGTAATGGTTTTGTTCAGACGCATCATATCAAAGAAACGCTGGCCTTCTCCAAAGAACTCCTTACTTCTCTCGTCCAGGATCATGTCAACCGTAACAGTTGCGGCAGTAGCCGGAGCCAGACCCGGGGAGCGTTTGCGTATGGCGTTCAGGTAGGTGGCCGCCTTGTCCTTGTTCCCGGTTCCCAGAGCTGCTTCGGCAGCGATCAGATAAATTTCAGACAGACGGATCACTTTGATGTTCACCGCCGTGCTGGAACCCTTGCCGTCTCCGACTAATGTTTTGCTTCCGCTGTACTTGTAGCAGGAGCCGTAGCGGTATTCACCGGTATCAAAGTAGGATTCGTCATAATCCATGATGCCCCATCGAACATCATCGGGATCCTGGCTCATCCTCTCGATCCAGTAATCGCTTGCCATAAACCAGCCCATTGCGGAAGTGGAGCCGTGTGTCCTGCGGCGGTGGTAGAAACTCAGAGATCCGGAGGTAAGATCTCCTTCTCCCTGTAACATGGCCAGTTCAAAAATGGACTCGGTATTGTACTGGGATGTCCAGGAGTTAACCCAATTGGCGTTGCTGTACAGGGTATATACGTTGGAATTGATAACGGCTTCTGCAGCAGATAATGCAGCAGAATAATTCTCCATGTATAGATTCACGCGTGCCTGAATGGCCATGTTGGCATAATAATTCACATAGCCGTTGGTCTTGGTTTTGGCCAAAAGGGGCGCACCGTCGGTAAGATCTTTCAGGATCTGGGCATAGACAGCTTCAACCGTTGCCCGGGTAGGTTGAGAAGAGGCATCCAGAGGTTCCAGGGTAAGGGGAACACCCAGGGCCGTCTTGTCCATATTGTAAGGCTTGCCGTAAAGGCGGACCAGGTCGAAAAACATCAGGGCGCGCAGGGTGAGGGCCTGTCCTTTGTAAGCCAGTAAAGCACTGGTGGAGTTGCCCTCTGCCTCGATCTTTTCGATGTTGATCAGCAGGTTGTTGATCTGGGCAAGACAGTGATAAATCTGAACCCAATATCCCGAATAGGAGTTCGATGACGGGGAATGATTGAAAGTGTACAAAGCGTCCAGGCCTCTTCCCTGTGAACGCAGTGCAAAATCACCACCCTTGGCATCTCCGTATATGAGGAAATTACGTCCGTAATAACTGCTGGATGTCATCTTGCTCATAATACCATTCATGATCACTTTGGCGTCGGCCGCTGTGGTTATGGATGTTTCGGCTGCGGCTGAATTGCTGGGCTTTACGTCCAGAAATCCTTCGCAGGATACGGTCAGAACAACGCAAATTGCTGCTATTAATATGTTTGTCTTTTTCATAGTGTTGTTCAGTTAATCGTTAAAAACTAAATTCAAGACCGAAGGTAAAGGTCTTTCCCAGGGGGATTTCCCATCCTCTGGAACCGAATTCATTCACTTCCGGATCGTATTCCTTATGAGCTGCCAACGTCCATAGATTTGTGCCGTTGAAGAATATTCTGGCATTCTGGATGTTGGCTTTGCTGGTCCATGCTTTGGGCAGCGTATAGGCAAGAGAAACGTTCTTCAGCCTGATATAATCGGCCGGATTCATATGGCGGCTGCTCTTCTGGTTCACGTCTTCCATGTCAATGGCAATACGTTGCGGATACCTTGCTGTCTTGTTTTCAGGTGTCCAGCGGTTGTCATAGCAGTACTGTGACATGATACGTTCCCAGTAATACCCGTCGTCGTTTACGTCACGGCCAACGGCATTGTATGTGTAACCGCCAATTTTGTAAACGAAATTCAGGGCTAAGGTCAATCCTTTCCAGCTCAGATCGGTGGCTATACCGCCAAAGAAATCGGGATGGGCATCACCCAGGATCACTTCGTCGGCCTTGGAGTAGTTGTATGTAGCCTGGCGGCCGTCAACAGTAACGTCGCCTTGGGCGTCGTTGTTCAGGAACCACATGTTTCTGCCCGTTTCATCTTCAACTCCGGCCCATTCCAGTCCGTACAAAGCCAGGGTGGATTCGCCTTCACGATAAATAAACTTGGCACGGGCGTCACCTCCGGTGGGGTCATACCATATGATGTCTTTTCCGTCGTAAAGTTTGGTTACAGAGGAACGGATCCAGGATCCGGTCAGGCCGGCACTCCAGCGGAAATCGCCGGTACGGACAATGTCTCCGCTCAGTTCCACCTCTATCCCGTGGTTGTTGATCTCCCCGATGTTCTTGAGGGTAGAGCTGAACCCGGTGACGGTGGATATGGGAACACTTTGCAACAGGTCTTTGGAATCCCTGTTAAAGTATTCCACGGTTCCGTTCAAACGGTTGTTGAACAGGCCGAACTCCAGGGCAATGTTATAGGTGTAACTTGTTTCCCAGGAAAGGTTGGCATCGGCAATGTTGGCAACCCCGCCACCCGGTTCTTCCATGTATTTGTTGCCGTACGAAGTCAGGGCACGCCATCCGTAGTTGGAGGAAGGAAGCGTTCCGTTCACCCCGTAGGAGGCTCTCAGGCGCAAATTGCTGATCTGCTGTATATCCCTCAGGAATGCTTCGTTGTTGATCCTCCATGATCCGGCCACGGACCAGAAGTTCCCCCAACGGGTATTGGAGCCCAGCCGGGAAGATCCGTCACGACGGAATGAGCCTGAAAGGTAATACCTCCCGTCGTAGCTGTATTCGGCACGTGAGAGGAGTGAAAGCATTGTAGAACCCCAGAAATAGGCATTGGCATCCAGAACACCGGCTGTGGCAACGGTATGCAGTGCGCTGGTAGGCAGGTTGGTACCCGAAGCGCGCTGGAAATCAACCTGGTTGTCCTCTGCTTCCCATCCGACCAGCACGTTCACCGTGTGTTTGTCTGCAAATTCCTTGTCGTAATTCAAGGTTGTGGATGAAACGATCTTCTGAACGTTGGTGGCCATCTCGTGTACCTGGCCTTTAACACTGGAAGCACTGAAGTGATTTGCACTGTAATAGATATGATCCCTGGTCTGGGTGTTGTCAATCGACAATACCGATTTCAGGACCAGTTCCGGCATAAATTTCACTGTCAGGGTTTCATTGGCAGAAAGACGCAGTACATTGGATTCGTTTTCCCATTCATTGTTGTAATATACCTGGTTGTAAGCATAACTGCCGTACCTGGCCGTCCAGGGATCCCCTGTCTTGTAATCGGTAGGCCAGTACAGTGGCCACAACAGGTTGCGGGACTGCATGAAGTAGTTGGCACCCGTGCTGCGGGTGTCGTTAAACCCGTGCTGTACGTTTTTGGCAATGTTTACATTGGTGTTGAACTCAATGAGTTTGCCAACTTTTTGATTGACATTGACACGACCTGCGATACGACTGAAATCATTCACCGTACTGCGGCCCTGATCCTTGGTGTAGGAGAGGGAAGAATAATAGCTCGTTCTTTCATTGGCTCCGCTTACAGAAAGGTCGTAGGTCTGATAGATGGCGGTACGGAAAAGCACATCGTCCCAATTGAAATATTTCCCTTCCCTGTTTTCAACACCGTCTGTCATACCCAGGATCTGGAGTGAATTGACTGTGTTGTCGTCGGCAGTGAAACGATAGCCGTGCTTGTTGAAACGTTTGTTCAACTGGGAAAGAGCCGAAGCACTTGAGGCGGCATCTGTTTTTCCGTCGTATTTTCCTGCGTTCCAGAAGTTTTCGTAATACAGCTCGACTTGTTGCTCCGGACTTGCGATGTCAAAGTTCTCGGTTGCAAAAGAAGGAGTTATACCTACGGAAGCTTTAAAATTCACGACCGGTTTTCCCAGGCGGCCGGATTTGGTGGTCACCAGGATGACCCCATTGGCGGCACGGGAGCCGTAAAGAGCCGAAGCAGCGGCATCTTTTAAGACCGTAATGGATTCAATGTCCTGAGGATTCAATGTGCTCATTACGTTGTTTGTGGCATAGATGTATCCGCTCATCTGGCCGGTGTTCCCGGAAACTACCGGTACTCCGTCTACTACGTAAAGCGGTTCGTTGGATGCGTTCATGGATCCGATCCCGCGTACACGGATACTCGAAACGGCGCCGGCCTGTCCCGAATTGGTCGTGATCTGCATACCGGCGACTTTACCGTTCAGGGCGTTCTCGAAGGAAAGTGTCGCCACGTCCTTGATGGCTTCGCTTCTGACTACAGAGGCGGCACCGGTATAGGTACCTTTTCGTGCAGTCCCGTAAGCGACCACCATTACCTCGTCAAGGGCGAGGGCATCGGGGGACATGGGGATGTTTACCACACTCCTTCCGGCTACAGGCACCTCTATGGATGTGTACCCGACATAGGATAGCACCAGCACCGCATTGTCCGGGCATCTTTCGATAACAAAGTTCCCGTCAATGTCTGTGTTTGTTCCCAGTCCTCTTTCTCCCTGGATCAGGATGGTCACAAAGGGGAGTGGAGAACCGTCTTCTGAAGAAGTTACCTTTCCGGTAACCCTCGATTGTGCCATAGCGGATGTTGTTATCATGACCGCCAGCACAAAGAATAAAACTTTCTTCATGAAATTTTGGTTAGGTTAGTATAAAGGATAAAAGTTTGCAACGCTCGAAGAACAAAGATAAAAAACAAAATGATTCCCGCAAGGGGAACATTTCTTTTAATTCTTCGTAAATTACGGTAATTTTGTTCCAAAATATTATTAAAAGTAACCCATGCGTACTCATTCCGTATCTTCATCTCCCGTAAGTATTGACCTGATTGAAAAGATCATTTCCGGGGAAATTCTCCTGGATATTTCTCAGGAATCCAGGATTCGTATTCTGCAATGCCGTGATTATCTGGACAATAAGATCCGAATGTCCGGGGACCTCGTCTACGGGGTAAACACGGGTTTCGGGGCGTTGCACAACGTCGCCGTTGGGAGCAGGGAGTTGGAACAGTTACAGAAAAACCTGGTGATGTCGCATGCCTGCGGGATGGGTCCGGTTGTCCCGAAAGATATCGTTCGGCTGATGCTTTTTTTGAAGATTCAGTCGATTTCTTACGGATATTCCGGAGTTCAGCTAAAAACGGTGGAGCGTCTGGTCGCCTTGTTCAACCGGAATATATACCCGGTAGTGTACGAACAGGGATCTCTGGGAGCTTCGGGCGACCTGGCACCGCTGGCGCATCTGGCGCTACCACTGTTGGGTATGGGTGAAGTCGAACAAGAAGGCAAACGCTTTTCAGGTAAAGAGCTTAACGAAATGATGGGATGGGATCCCATAGACCTGCAGTCCAAAGAGGGACTGGCACTTCTGAACGGAACCCAGTTCATGTGTGCATACGGTTTGTGGTGCCTAATCCGGGCCTTGCGTCTTTCCGGCCAGGCCGATATGATATGTGCTCTTTCTTTGGACGCCTACGACGGCAGGATAGAACCGTTTACTGAAGAAGTTCACCTGATAAGACCGCATGCCGGCCAGACACAGACAGCTACTGCCGTACGCAAATATCTGGAAGGCAGTGAGCTGATAAACAGGCATAAAGAACATGTCCAGGATCCTTATTCTTTCCGTTGCACACCTCAGGTGCACGGTGCCACAAAAGATTGTATCGCCTATGTGAAAACGGTCCTGACTACAGAAATGAACTCTGCCACCGATAATCCCACCATATTCCCGGAACTGGATAAGATCGTGTCTGCAGGAAATTTTCACGGACAACCACTTGCCCTTGCCCTGGATTTTCTCGCCATTGCAGTAGCCGAATTGGGAAGTATATCCGAAAGGAGGATCAACCAGCTGGTCCTTGGGAAAAGGGGGTTGCCTCCTTTCCTGGTAGCCAGACCCGGGCTGAACAGCGGTTTTATGATTCCCCAGTACACGGCTGCTTCTATTGTCAGTCAGAACAAGCAATTGTGCACGCCTTCCTGTGTGGATTCCATTGATTCCTCCCAGGCACAGGAAGACCATGTAAGCATGGGTGCAAACTCTGCCCTGAAGTGTTACCGTGTGATGGACAATGTACAGAGGGTGCTTGCCATTGAACTGTTTAACGCTTCGCAGGCCCTGGAATTCCGCAGACCGGCAAAGACTTCTTCCCGGCTGGAAGGTCTGGTGTCCGCTTTTCGCAGGCACGTTCCGTTTATTGAAGACGATGTGGTCCTGTATCCGTATATGCACAAAGCAGAAAGTTTTTTAAGAGATGAATGGTATACTGATTGAAAATATTAAACAACTGGTTCAGGTAAGAACGGGCGTTTCAGGGGAGGCTTTCTCCTGCAGCACGGGAAATGAAATGAACCGGCTGCCCTGTTTGGAGAACGCATGGCTTTTCATTCGGGATGGCATGATCGACGGTTTCGGACCTATGGAAAACTGTCCCTATAAGGAAGACATTCCCCTTGGCACCAAGATCATTGATGCTACGGGCAGGTGTGTCTTTCCTTCTTTTTGTGACTGTCATACACATATCGTTTTTGCCGGAAGCAGGGAAAAGGAATTTTCCGACAAGAACCGGGGGCTTTCTTACCGCCAGATCGCTGCCCGCGGGGGAGGGATACTAAATTCAGCGGCACTTCTTCATAAAACCACCGAAGAGGAATTGTTTGAACAAAGTCTTGTAAGAGCCCGGGAACTGATTCGCTTTGGGACGGGAGCCGTCGAGATAAAAAGCGGGTACGGACTTACCGTGGAAGACGAAATAAAAATGTTGCGGGTGATCCGTCGCATAGGAGAAGAAACCCCTTTGACGGTTAAGGCGACTTTTCTCGGGGCTCATGCCGTTCCTGAATCATACAAGGGACGACGATCCGAATATGTAGATCTGATCATTGACCAAATGATTCCCAGGGTGGCGGAGGAGAATCTGGCACAATATGCAGATGTTTTTTGTGAAACAGGGTTTTTCACGGTGGAAGATACCGAAAGGATCTTTACGGCAGCCCTGAAGCACGGGCTCAGACCCAGGGTGCATGCCAACCAGATGGACTTTTCGGGAGGGGTTCAGGCCGGAGTGAATTACGGGGCCATAACGGTGGACCACCTTGAACATACGGGACCTGAAGAATGGGATGCCCTTGCCGGTTCCGACACCCTGCCGGTATTGCTTCCCGGCTCCACTTTTTTTCTGGAGATGGATTATGCCCCCGCCAGGGAAATGATCCGTCGCGGTTTGCCGGTTGCATTGGCCACCAATTACAATCCGGGATCCTGTCCGGCCGGTAATATGCAATTCATGATGACGCTGGCCTGCCTGAAGATGAAACTGACTCCGGAGGAGGCTGTCAATGCATCAACACTGAACGGAGCTCACGGCATGGATTTGTCTTCCCGGCTGGGATCGATCACCGTCGGAAAGACAGCCAATGTGTTTATTACTGTGCCGATACCGTCCTATGAATATTTTGCTTACGCTTTTACCAGCCCCTTGGTGGAAACCACTATATTAAACGGAAAAATTACAACATTATGATCTTTACGGCATCACAACAATTCACTACATTACTGGGACTGCTTACCATCGTCCCTGCAGGCCACGGGGCTGTATGTTTCACCATTGAGAATACAGTCATTTATGTTGATCCGTATTCTGCCACGACCGATTACGGCCGTTATCCAAAAGCCGATATCGTCTTTTTTACACACGACCATGCCGACCATTATGATCCAAAAGCCCTCGAACACATAGTTACGTCCCATACCTTGTTTGTGGGGCCTGAGTGCATGGAAAAGCACCTGGAACTGGAAAAAACCCTCAGAAACGGGGATTTTTTCAAATGGAAAGGCATAGAAGTGCTTGCGGTCCCGGCCTACAACATAATTAACAAAAGACCTGACGGGAATCCCTTTCATCCCAAAGGATACGGGAACGGCTACATTTTTACTTTCGGGGATTTCAGGGTTTACGTGGCCGGTGACACAGAGCTGATCCCTGAAATGAAACAAATGGGACCTGTAGATGTGGCCATTTTACCCAAGAACCTGCCTTACACCATGAGCGACGATCAGTTTCTTGAAGCCGTCAAATGGATAAATGCCCCGGTGGTGTATCCCGTACATTATTTTGAACTTGACAGAGAGTATCTGGAAAAGGCTGCAGGAGACAAAGTGAAACTCATTTACAAATAACAATATGAAAAAGATCATCGAATGTGTCCCGAACTTTTCCGAGGGAAGGGACAGGCAGGTCATTGACCGGATAGCCGGTGTGATTTCCGGGGTGGAAGGAGTTAAGTTGCTTAATGTAGATCCGGGTAAGGCAACCCACCGTACCGTAATGACTTTTGCCGGTTCTCCCGAAGCTGTTCTGGAAGCGGCTTTCCGTGCCATCCGTACCGCAGCCGAATGCATAGATATGCGGAAACATCACGGAGAACATCCCCGAATTGGAGCGACCGATGTGTGTCCCCTTATCCCGGTTTCAGGTGTGACCATGGAGGAAACTGTGGAATATGCAAGGCAGCTGGCACGCAGGGTGGGAGAAGAATTGCACATCCCCGTTTATTGTTATGAACATGCAGCTTTTACCGAAAATCGCAGGAATCTTGCCGTCTGCCGTTCGGGTGAATACGAAGGGCTGGAAACCAAACTGAAAGACACCCGGTGGAAACCCGATTTTGGTCCGGTTGACTATAACGAACGTACGGCATCCACAGGACTGACAGTGATCGGAGCGAGGGATTTCCTGATTGCCGTGAATTTCAATCTCAATACCACCTCGGTACGCAGGGCAAACGCCATCTCTTTTGATGTCAGGGAAAAAGGCAGAAAAATCGTGGTCGATGGCATAGAAACGGTACAACCCGGCACGCTGAGGCATTGCAAGGCCATTGGATGGTTCATAAAAGAATACGGGATGGCACAGGTTTCCATGAACCTTACCAATCTCGGAGTAACGCCCCTGCATATTGCCTTTGATGAAGTTTGTGAAAAAGCTTTACAGCGCGGGATACGTGTGACCGGGACCGAACTGGTGGGCCTGGTCCCCAAAAGCACACTGGTAGATGCCGGGAGGCATTTTCTTCGCAAACAGCAACGTTCCCTGGGTCTTCCTGAGGAAGAGATCATCCGGATGGCCGTCAGGTCAATGGGGCTGGACGAGCTGAAGCCGTTCGACCCAAAAACCCGGATACTGGAATACCTGCTGGAAGATCCTGCTGGCGAAAAAAGCCTGTGCGACCTGACTTGCAGGGGATTTGCGCTGGAAACAGCAAGCGAATCCCCGGCTCCGGGCGGAGGCTCGGTCTCGGCTTATATGGGCGCCCTGGGCGCCTCCCTGGGAACCATGGTTGCCAATCTGTCTTCCCACAAACGCGGATGGGATGAGCAGTGGGAGTATTTTTCCCAATGGGCCGAGAAGGGGCAGGACCTGATCAGCCGGCTCCTTCACCTGGTGGATGAAGACACGCTTTCCTACAACAGGGTGATGGAGGCGTTTTCCATGCCACGGGAAACCCTGCGGGATAAAGAGATCAGGGCAGATGCCATAGAAAAGGCCACCCTGTATGCTTCCCGGGTACCGTTGGAAACGATGAAAACGGCACTGGAGGTATTTGACATCCTGGAAGCCATGACAGATAAGGGAAACCCCAATTCCGTGACCGATGCCGGGGTAGGGGCTCCGGCCGTCCTGGGAGCCGTCAAGGGAGGCTATCTGAATGTTTTGATCAACATTGGCGGTCTGTGTGACAAGGAAATGGCGCGATCTTTGAGGGAAGAAGCGGAAAAACTGCTGGCACAGGCCAAAGAACGGGAAAACAGACTTTGGGAGCATGTAAAGGCGAAAATCAACCAATGATATGAAAAAGATATTTTTGATGCTTATGGTACTATCATCCGCAGGAATGATGCAGGCAAAGGACATACAGCTTCCCCAACCACGGAAACAGGGGGGTATGCCTTTGCTGGAGGCCCTGAACAACAGGCAGTCTGCCAGGGAGATGTCTGAAGAACCTCTTTCGGTGCAAACATTGTCCGATCTGTTATGGGCGGCAGACGGGGTTAACAGAAAGGACGGAAGGCGTACCGCCCCCTCGGCTATGAATATGCAGGAGATTGACATCTATGTGTACACCCCGGAGGCTGTATATCTTTATCTCCCACAGGAACACAGCCTGAAACATCTGTTGAGTGGCGACTTCAGGGACGAAACCGTCAGACAGCCCTTTGCAAAGACAGCCCCTGTACTCCTGCTTTATGTCGCCAACTATGACAGGATGAAACGCCTGGACCAGCAGCAGAAAGATTTTTACGGGGCGACCGACACAGGCTTTATTAGCCAGAATGTCTATCTCTTCTGTGCACAGGAAGGCCTGAATACCGTAGTTTTGGGAATGATAGACAGGGATGCGGCACAAAAAAGGCTCGGTTTTGACGGGAAAGCACAGCTGGGACAACCGGTGGGGTATCCTAAACGCCGCTGAAAGAACTGAACCCACCGTCTACAGGCAGCACGATACCCGTAATGAAACTTGCGGCGTCTGAACACAGGAATTGAACGGCCCCGTTGAGCTCCGTGATATCACCAAAGCGCTTCATGGGAGTACGTGCCAGGACTTTCTTGCTTCTATCGGTGAGACTGCCGTCGGGATGCAGCAGCACGGCCCTGTTCTGGTCTCCGATAAAAAACCCGGGAGCTATCGCATTTACACGGATCTTTTCACTGAATTTAAGTGCCATTTCCATGGCCATCCACTGCGTGAAATTGATCACCCCTGTTTTAGCTACGGAATATCCCAATACGCGGGTAATGGCAGAATAGGCTGCCATGGATGAGACGTTGATGATGGACCCCGATCCTTTTTCGGCCATAATGCGACCCATGGCCAGAGTGGGGTACACGGTGCCGTTGAGGTTCAGGTCGGTTACTTTTTGCCAGTCTTCAAGTTTCATATCGAAAACGGTCTGATCTTCCCTGAGCGTAGCACCGGGCAGATTCCCGCCTGCCACATTGATCAGGATGTCGATGGTTCCCCACTGATCCACGATCTGCCGGGTTGTGGTTTTTAGTTTTTTGTAGTCCAGCACATCGCTCACAAAACCCAGGGCATCGCCTCCTGCGGAACGCAGCCGGTCGACGGTCACATCCAGTTGTTCCCTGCGGATATCAAGTGCCGCCACTTTGGCTCCCTGCGAGATAAAATGCTTTGCCAGGCTTCCGCCCAATACGCCGCCGGCTCCCGTAATGACGGCCACTTTGTTTTTTACGCTGAAATTAGTTCTCATGGTATCGTAAGTTTTTTTATGGATTCACAGACTCAACTGCCGCCATCATGCCCGACAGTTCTGACAGGGCTTTCATCCTTCCGTAGAAAGAGTAACCGGGATTGTACCGGTCGTTATCTATATCGGACAACATGAGGGGTCCGTGGTCCGGACGCATGGGAATACGCCACGAATCCATGCCTTCCCGCAGTCTTCGTTTTTGTTCCTCCAGAAATATCCTGATCACCTCTGCCAGGTGGCCCCTGCCTGAAAGATGGTCAGCTTCCATGAAATCCCTGTTCTGAAACACTTCTGTGCTCCGCAAATGTACAAAATGGGTCCTGGGGGCAAATCTCTTTGCCAGTTCCGGCACGTTATTGTGGATGCCCGAACTTAATGAACCGGCACAAAATGTAAGCCCGTTCTGAAAAACATCAACGGCTTTCAGTAACCAGTCCACGTCTTCTCTACCTGTTACGATCCTGGGAAGACCCAGGACAGGGAATGGGGGATCATCCGGATGGATGCACAGGTTCACGTTGTTTTCCGCCGCTACGGGAGCAACCGTTTCCATGAAGCGCCGGAAATGATCTCTGAGGTCTTCCTGATGCATCCCTTCATATCGCGAGAGCATTTTGCGGAACAGGGCAACGGGCTCTTTATCCTTTTCGCTGATATTCCCGCTTACGAAGCCCTGTGTTTTGACGATAATATTGTGGATCAGCTCTTCTTTCTCCTCCTCTTTTATGGTGCTGTGTATTGTTTCTGTCCGTTCCAGGATAGGCGCAGGATAATCATCTGTTGCATTTTTTCTTTGGAGTATATACCTGTCAAAATAGGCAAACCGGGCATAGTCGAAATACAGCGATCTGGTCCCGTCGGGATTTTCCCTGTACAGGTCCGTCCTGATCCAGTCAATAACGGGCATGAAATTGTAACATACTGTCCGGATGCCTTCGGCCGCAAGATTTTTCAGTGAGATCCTGTAATTTTCCAGATGTCTTGCCGAGGCCGGGCTTGCCAGTTTTATCTCTTCACTCACCGGAAGGCTTTCCACAACCGACCACCTGAGCCCTGCCGAAGCTATTATTGCTTTCCTTTTGCGGATCTCCCCGACTGGCCATATGTCCCCGTTGGGGATGTGGTGCAATGCCGTCACGATCCCTTCCACGCCTATTTGCCGGAGGTCATTGAGTGCAATAACATCGTTCGGGCCGAACCATCTCCATGTTTTTTCCATACTGTTATTTTTTTTGTTCCGTTCCGTTTCCGTATTCCCTGGGCGTTACCCCGAAATGATCTTTAAAAGCTGCCGAAAAATGTGACAGGTTTGAAAAACCGCTTGCGTAAGCGGCTTCCGAAATATTCATTTTCTTGCAGCGGATCAGTTCAGCGGCTCTTTTCAACCGTATCGAGCGCATGTAATCACTTGCGGAAAGACGGGTCAGTTCCTTCAGTTTGCGGTGCAGATGTACCCGGCTGAACCCCACTTCTTCTGCCAGCGTTTCTACCCGGAACGTGCAGTCGGATATCTTTTCCTGAATGATCCTGTTGATCCTTTCCAATAAGATCTCGTCGGCCGATTTTAGTTTATCCAGGCCATTGGCTTCCTGGTCCCCGGGAGGGATGGTATGATATGACCTGGTCCGCTCCCTGTTTTCCATAATACTTTGCAGGGTCGAGATCAGGAGTTTTATATTAAAAGGCTTGACTACGTACGCTTCCGCCCCGCTTTCTGTGCCCATCAGTATGTCTTCTTCCTTGGATCGCGCACTCACCAGTATCACGGGAATATGGTGCACGTTGCTGTTGGATTTGATCTTCCGGCACAGTGTGATCCCGTCCATGTGGGGCATGATGATGTCGGTCAGCACCAGGTCAGGTTTGCGGGTAAGTATAAATTTGTGTGCCTCGGCACCGTCCGAGCACTCCTGAACGTGGTAAAAGTGTTCCAGTTCGTGTCGGAGGTAATTCCTAATCTCGGGATCGTCGTCGACTATGAGTAAATGGTATTTTGTTTTTGAGCGGGGTTTTCTGTAATGGTCTTCTGTGGCATCTTCAAGTTCCTGTTCCTCTTTTCTTTCCCTTGCAAATGCGTAAAGCAGTTCCTGCGGAACGAAATTTCGATCCGTCTCTTCTTCATTAAGATGATCTCTTCCAAGAGGAAGGGTCAGAATGAAAGAAGTCCCTATGCCGTCCTCGTTAGCACGGACTTCTATGGTCCCGTGAAGCAATGTCATCAAGGCCCTTGAGAGGTGCAGTCCGATCCCGGTCCCGTAATTTTTCTTTACCAGGGGATTGTCCAGCTGATAAAACCGCTCAAATATTTTCTCGGTTTGTGATTTTTCTATGCCGACACCTGTATCACTTATAGTTACTGCAACTTTTCTGCCCTCGTCAAGTAAATCGGTACGAATTACTATCTGCCCTCCGTCCGGTGTGAATTTGAAGGCATTGGAAAAGATGTTCATCAGTACCTTGTCAAAGTTTTCCAGGTCAAGCCATATCTTCAGCTGAGGCATTTCGTGCTCAAAACGGACGCTCATGTTTCTCTTTTCGGCCTGGTAACCGAATGTCTGGATTATATCGTAAATGAATCCGATAAGATCTGTTTCCCTGAATTTCAGAACCATCTGTCCCTTGTCGATCTTACGTATATCCATCATTTGATTGATAAGCCGGAGGATGCGCTGCGCATTCCGGTACATGAGCCGGTACGTGTCAAGCCTGGAGTCCGGAGGTGATTCTCTCAAAAACTTTTCCAGCGGATTGATAATTAAAGTTATGGGGGTGCGCACTTCGTGTGAAATGTTCATGAAAAACTGCAGCCTGGCTTCATTGATCTCTTCAATTCGCGCTTTTTGCAGCATTTCCTGTTTATGCCTGAATTGCATCCTTATGTAGGAAGAGATCAAATATATCAGGATCATGCCTGTTATCAGGTATCCCGAGTACATCCAGGGACTTTGATACCAGGGAGGCGAAACATGCAGGCTGACTTCCCGGACAGGGCTGGAGTACTGATCTTCAACGGCACGTACCTGAAAACGGTATTTTCCCGGGTTGAGATTCGTGAAATGGATCAGGTTGCTTCCCTGAGGGGTCCGTATCCAATCGTTGATGATCGGTTCCAGACGGTATTCGTAACGGATATGTTCGGGATGCAGGTATTTGAAGCAGGTAACTTCAAATCCCACCATATTGTCATTGTAAGCGACTTCCAGCGTAGCATCTTCTTCTGGTCCGTAAGGAAATGCAACGGGATTGTTAAATATCCTGTAATTGATCAGATGTACTTCAAGACTGGTCGTCTTTTCCCTGATCTCTTCGGGAAAAAAACCGGTTACTCCGGCAATATTCCCAAAATACAGGCGGCCCCTGGAAGAACGGGCCACAGCGTTCCTGGAAAATTCATTTTCTTCGATCCCGTCCGAATCAGTGAAAACACTGAAAGAACGTTCCCCCGAAACCATGCGCGCGATCCCTGAGTGTGTGCTCATCCATATGTTTCCTTCAAAATCCGTCTCAAGACCGCAAATCACATTGGAAGGGAGTCCGTCGGAGGTCCTGAACGCGGTAAATTCACCGGAAGTCTTGTCGTATTGGAGCAGTCCGTCAATCGTCCCCACCCAGATACTTCCATCGGTTGCCTCGGTTACCGTGTATACTACGGAACTGAGAAAATTGCGTGCGCTACCCGTGGCCGGGTCAATACAGGTAAGACCTTTGAACGTGCCAATCCACACCAGTCCGAAACTGTCTATGAAAATCGAGTTGATCCAGTTGTTGTTGATCTCGTGCGGTACGGCAAGCCCTTCGGATGAAGAATAGAAATGATCCAGCAGCTGTCCCGAAACCGGGTCCACCCGGTATACTCCGCCGCCCCAGGTCCCAATCCACAATGTTTTGTCTTTCCCCTCCACGATGGCCCCTACAGCCATATTGAACCATCCTGTTTTTTGTCCAAGGAGGTCATTCCTGTACGAAAACCGGCCCGTTCTGACATCCAGTACCCCTATGCCGTGAATATAAGAGCCTATCCATAACTTGTCACCACTGGCCCGGCAAAGGCTCATTATAGTGGCAGGAAAAGGATTTCCCGGCTGGTCCGAGGGAGCTATGTGCCTCAATCTGTCACCCTTTGGATCCAACTGGTAAAGGCCGTCTCCGTCCGTACCAATCCAGAGGTTGTCCTCTGTGTCACAAGCCAGAGACATCACGCACGAGGATCCAATATGGTTGTATTGGTAGGACCTGGTCCCGTAATAGATGAAACCGGAAGGATTGGAGGGACTTACATAAACCCCTCTCTGGAACAGGCCCATCCAGAGGTTTCCGTCCATGTCTTCCATGAGACAGTGTACCTTTGTCCTGGACAGGTCCATAAGCGTCGAATTGGACGGGTAGTCCATTACCTGTTGCTTTTCCCTGTCTAAATATTTCAGGCCCTTGCCGTCAGTCCCGACCAGGATCCTGTTGTTTGCGTCGGCGAGGAGCGATTTCACTGGCAGGCTGCGTATGCCGTTGTAGTAGGGGATATGTACAAGTGTTTCCGTTTCCGGGTCGTACCTGAAAAGCCCGGAAGCAAGTGATCCCACGAAGATCGTCCCCTGTTTGTCATGGCAGAATGCGGGAATTTCTCCCGGATCATTGAACGCTTCAGGAAAGGGGATCCTGTTGGCCGTGTTGTTGATGGTGTTGTACTTCCAGATGCTTCCTTCCCGCAAAGTCAGCCACAGGTTGCCTTTTGGATCTTCGTACAGGGTTGTAAGGAAATCACTGTCAAGCGTATCGGTCAGCCGCCTGTAAAACCTGTTCCTGTTGACGTTTGTTCCCGGGAGCACGAAACATCCCTGCCCCGAAGTGGCAATCCACAAATCTCCGTTCCTGGTCTCGAGAATCTTCATGATATGCGGGAATACCCGGGTGTCCCCTACGTATAAGGGAATTTCCTCAAAACTGTCGGTATGGGGAAGGTAGCGTTGTAAACCATTCAGACACCCTATCCAGAAGCTTCCCCTGCTGTCCTCGTAAACACAGTGGACATAATTGTTTTTCAGGGAACTTGAATCTCCGGGTATTTTGTGGTATTTCCTCAGGTTGTGTCCGTCCAGACGGTTGAGTCCGTTCTCGGTAGCTACCCAGATAAAACCTGTTTTATCCTGAAAAACCTGGTTTATAAGACTGTTGGACAGCTCATTGCCAGACGAGTAGAACCTCCCGGCCTGGGCATATGCAAGATCCCCCCGGAACAGGAGACATAACAGAAAAGTAACACCGGACAAAAAACGAAGGCGCTTCATATGTTACAAAAATAACAAAAAGACGGTTGAAAAAAGCAAAATAACACATGGTGTATCAAAAAGAACAATTATTGTAACCGTTTTCCGGCGTGTGTTACGTGCACAACGTACAAAGCAACATGGCAAAAAGAGTCGTGTCTTATCCGGATGTAACTTTGAAATAAAACTTTAACCAAAACTTAAATCACATTATTATGAGAAGAAAAACTATCCTTTTTGCACTGATGATGTGTCTTGCTTATGCGTTGTGGGCACAACCGCGCGAGGTAAGCGGAACGGTCAGTGATTCCAGGGGTCCGCTCATTGGGGTCAGCGTAAGGGTGGTAGGTGCCAACGCGGTATCTATTACTGACCGGAACGGAGAGTTCCGGATCATGGCCCGGGAAGGAGACCAGCTGGAATTTTCCTACATCGGGTATCAGACCCTGACCCTGCAGCTCGATCAGCGCAGGATCCTGGAAATTCTTATGGAAGAAGACTCCCTGGTCCTCGAAGAAGTAGTGGTGGTGGGTTACGGCACTATGAGAAAAAGTGACGTTACCGGGGCCATCAGCTCCATCCGGGAGAACGAGATCAGGGAAGTGCCGGTAGCCAACATAAACCAGGCTCTGCAGGGACGTCTGGCAGGGGTTCAGGTCAACCAGACTTCAACCCGGCCAGGCCAGACCGGACAGATAAGGATTCGCGGTTCCCGCTCGCTCAACGCCAGCAACGATCCTCTGATCGTAGTTGACGGAATCCCGTTTGACGGGAGTATGAATGATCTGAACACCGGTGATATTACTGGTGTTGACGTATTGAAGGACGCCTCGGCAACTGCCATTTACGGCGCACGTGGCGCCAACGGCGTTATTCTGATCACGACCAACCGGGGGCAGGCAGGAAAGCCGAAAGTGTCTTACAGCGGCTTTGGCGGAGTGAAGGAAGTGGCACGAAAATACAAGGTTTTCGATGCAGAGGAATTTATCAAGCTTCGTCAGATCGCCGGGGCTTTTACCAATATGCCTCAGGAAGATGCCTTTTATGCCACCGGAGATGAAACCAACTGGCAGGATCTTATGTATCAGCCGGGTTACGTAACACAGCACGACCTGAACGTGTCAGGCGGTACGGATAACGCCGTTTATTCGGCCGGAGGCGGATACTATAAAGAGAGCACGATCCTTCCCGGGCAGGATTTTTCCCGTATTTCCCTGCGTGCGTCGGTGGACACTAAACTCGGCAAATACATCCGCCTGGGAATGAGTACCCAGAACGGTTATACGGTCACAAACGGGGAAAGTGCTTCCTTCATGTACCAGCTGGTCACTTTGTCTCCGATTGCACCCGCCTATGACGACGAAGGGAATCCCGTACTTCAGCCGGTATATCCAAACGATAATTACTACAATCCGTTACTGGTCCTGAACGAGAACAGCTGGGCCCAGCAACGTATCCGTTTCAACAGTTTCAACACCTTGTTCGGGGAGGTCAATTTTACTCCTGACTTCCGCTACCGTTTGAACGTGGGTTTGAATTACCGTCAGGACAATTACGGCCATTTTTACGGATCCGAGACACCCTTCCAGGATGGCGAAAGTTCCGAAGCCGTAGTCAGGAACGGACTGGGTCTCGGGTGGACCATGGAGCACCTGCTTTATTTCGACAAGACCTTTGCCGACAGGCATAAGCTCAATCTTACCGCATTGTTCTCCATGCAGGAAAACAAATCTTTTCATTCTTACATGAAGGCGATGGATATGGTGGCCGATTACGTACAATATTTCAATCTTGGTTTGTACAATGCAGACAAGGGGTCCATCCAGGTCCCGGCCAACCAGCAGGGGTATTACCGTACAGCTCTGATGTCGGGGATGTTTCGCCTGAATTACGGATTTGACAACCGCTATATGTTAACGGCAACCATCAGGGCAGACGGGGCATCGGTACTTTCCGAAGGCCGGAAATTCCATTATTATCCGGCTGTTTCAGTAGCATGGAACATAGCCAACGAACCTTTTATGAAAGGAGTTGATGCCGTTTCCATGCTGAAGATCCGTGCCGGATACGGTCAGACGGCAAACCAATCCATCAATGCGTACAGCACATTGGGAGGCCTTTCCCAAAACAAGTACAATTTCGGGGATGCCTTTGCATTTGGTTATTATGTTTCTTCCCTGGCAAACAGCGATCTGGGGTGGGAATACACCAACACGTTCAACATTGGTCTGGATTTCGGTATCTTCGGAGACCGTCTTACCGGAAGTATTGAATGGTATCAGCAACATACTTACGACCTGTTGCTCAGCCAGTCCCTTCCTCCCACAAGCGGTGTGCCCGGATCCATTATGAAGAATGTGGGCGAAACACAGAACAAGGGGATGGAGTTTACATTGTCCGGAAAAATTGTGGACAATCCCGGAACCGGATTCAACTGGACTCTGGATGCCAACGTGTTCTTCAACCGCAATAAGATCATCGCCCTGAACCAGGTCGAAAAAGACGAAGGGAACGGCTGGTTTGTAGGTTATCCCATTGACGTGATCTATGATTACAAAAAGGTAGGCATCTGGCAGATTGCCGAAGCCGACGAGGCTGCCTTATACGGCTCCAGGCCCGGGGAGGTCAAGATCCTGGATTACGACGGGAATGGCAGCATCACTACCGAAGACCGTCACATCTACGGCACTTTCGAGCCCAAATTCGAGGGAGGTTTCACCAGCCGGATGAATTACAAAAACTTTGATTTTTCTATAGTCGGGTTCTTCCGTGTAGGCGGAACCCTGGTAAGCACGATTTACCAGGGCCAGAGTTATTTGAACATGTTGCAGGGAAGGAGGAACAATATCTGGGTGGATTACTGGACACCAACGAATCCTACCAACGAATATCCTTTGCCCGATGCCACGGACCGTCCTACACAGGGAACATACAACAGCGTTTTCGGATACTACGACGCTTCCTTCCTCAAGATCCGAACCATTACACTGGGCTATACACTTCCGGCCTCCTGGCTTAGAAAGATCAGTGCATCCCAGGTCAGGATCTATCTGACGGCACAAAATCCCTTCACCCTGTTCTCTCCTTACCTGAAAGCGGGGGGTGTGGATCCGGAAGCTACCGGATCGGGACACCAGGGCTTCGGATACTCCGGTCCCATACAGTCACGGCAGCTGACGATAGGATTGAATACGCCTCCGACGCGTAACTACTTAATAGGAATTAATATCGGATTCTAACTATGAAAAAGAAAAATATAATCGGAATATTAGCATTGACAGCTTTTCTGGCTGTATCGTGCTCAGATTTTTTGAATGAGCAGCCACGCTCATCGCTTACTCCGGACTATTTCACGTCTGATGCCGGTATTGAAGCCGGCCTGACGGCAGCTTATTCGGCGCTTCGCTATCAATACGGACCCGAAGGAGCCATGTCCATTACCGTTGTCGGCACGGATGAATTCACTTACGGCGGAGACGGATCTTCCATCGAGATCAACAATTACGGCAGCGCCCTGTTCAACAACGGGCACCTGCAGACACCCTGGAACAGGAACTTTACCTATATCAATACCTGTAACGGAATCATTGAATTCGGAGCCGAAAGCGGAAGTCCCGAACTCATTGGGGAGGCAAAATTCCTGCGTGCCCAGTATTATTACAACCTGGTAACCACTTTCGGAGGGGTTCCTCTTGACCTGGGTTCCGGCGAGTTGAAATTCAACACCACACCCAGCACTACCTCTGTAAGGAATACGGAGGAAGAAGTCTATGCAGCCATGTTGCAGGATTTTAAAGATGCGTTTGAAAGCCTTCCCTACACCGCGTCACGTACCGGAGCCGTTGCCAAATCGGCAGCTCTGCATTACATTGCAAAAACGTACCTTGCCATTAAGGATTACCAGAATGCCCTGACCTATGCCAAAATGCTCATTGACGATGCGGAAGGACCCCGGACTTACGGGGCATACCTGTTGCAGGATTTCAGGGATGTCAACCGGGACGGCAATGAGCACAACCCGGAAGTTTTGTTCCTGGTAGAACATACCGGTGCCAGCTATGAATTTGACGAAAGCGGCGAGGGTGCCATGGACGGGCCAGAGAGCGGTCTGAAAGAAAACAGGGCCAATTTCATGATGTGCCCCTACTACGAAAATCAGGGTCTGGTAAACGGGAACAAACCACTCACCCGTACCATAGAGTACGGTCGTGGCTGGAGACGTTTTATGCCTACACCCTGGCTGCTTAATGTGGCTTTTGCCGAGAAACTGCACGACTCCAGGTATGATGCTTCCTTCCAGAAAGTCTGGTATGCCACGGTGGAAGTCGAGGGAGACAACGGTCAGACCCTTCATGTGGGAGATACGGCCTTCTATATGCCTGGTTATGAAATGACTGCTGCCGAGAAGGCCGCATTTGTTCAACGTACCGGAGCCAGGGTGTACCTCCCTTCCGACTACGAACCCGATGCCGACGGAGGCACCAAAAAGCGCCAGATGTTCCCTGCCAACCTTAAGTTGGCGGCTCCTTCGCGCAACGGAGTGAATGACGCTTCCAACCGGCCGTTCCTGGTGGCGAAACTATCTGAAACGTATCTGATTGCGGCAGAAGCAGCCCTTATGTCGGGCGGAGATCCCACACCGTACATCAATGCGCTCCGGAGAAGGGCAGCATACAGGAATCCCAATGATTACAGGGGTTTTGAAGACGGGCAGGATGGCGCGGCAAATTTGGCAAAAATGGGCTACGACTACCAGGCAGCGCTGGCTGCCATGACCGTGGCCCGTGACCGGATTGATCTGGATTTCATCCTCGATGAAAAATCCAGGGAACTCTGCGGCGAACAGCTTCGTTTCTTTGATCTGGCACGTACAGGAAAACTGGTGGAACGTGTACAGCTCAACAATCCCGAACAACCTGCAAAGGCTAATGTACGGGATTTCCACAGGCTACGTCCCATTCCACAGTCTCAGATAGACCTGATGACGAACGAGGACAAGGCCAATTACCAGAATCCCGGTTACAATCAGTAAATAAATCCTACTATGAAGAATACATTTACCATATTATTATTACTGGCAGGAGTGCTGTTTGTGTACAGTTGCCGTCCGGAAGAGCCCTTTCACAAAGGGAGCGCTTTTCCCAAAACAAGTGATGCCGTCACGCTGGCCTCTGCAGGTGAGGCAAAAGACGTAACCATGGGGGTAGGCATAAGCTATGAGCGCTTTATGAACAACGCAACTTACGCTGAAATTGCAGCACAGGAATTTAAAAACGTTACCTTTGGATATCATATGAAACATGGAGCCATTGTTGGAGATGACGGGAGCCTGAACTTTCTGGCCACTGACGCACTCGTAGCTGCGGTACAGGCCAAAGGCCTGGGCATATACGGTCACACACTTGTCTGGCATCAGAACAACAACGGGAATTTCCTTCGCAGCATAGCCGGAGGGGGAGGTCAGCAGGAATTCACCAATATCCTGAGCAACGGAGATTTTGAAATTGATGCCTCCGGGTGGGCCATATGGAACGGGGACAAGACACAGGACCTGTTTTGTAACAACCCTGCCTATGTATATGAAGGCAATGGATGCATGCAGTTCGTCAACGCCTCGGACAATCCGGGCAGTCAGTGGAAAGGCCAGATCAACAAACCATTTGACCTTCCTGTTGTGGAAGGCCATGTTTACCAGGTTACGTTCTTTATGCGTTGTCTGAGCGGGACCGGTTCGGGTCGCTGCTCCACCAGTGGCAATGCACATTACCAGGGAGATTTTGAGGTTTCTGCGGATTACAAAAAGATAACCTGGGAATTCACAGCGGCAGGTGGCGAGACTGGTCTAAGCTTTGACCTGGGTGCGAAAGCAAACACCTATTTCATTGATAACGTAAAGGTTATCGACACACAGGAAGTATTTGAAGATCCCAATGCAGCTGTGGATCTGATCCCCAACGGGACATTTGAGGCTGATGCTTCAGGCTGGACCATATTGAACGGAGACAAGACACAAAGCCTGTATTGTACAGATGCCGCTTTCGTATACAAGGGGAACGGATCCATGCAGTTCGTAAATGCCACCGATAATCCCGGCAGCCAGTGGAAAGGCCAGATAAAAACGAGCTTTAACGGACCCATTATTCCGGGCGATACGTACCTGCTTTCCTTCTATGTACGCTGTGCTTCAGGAACCGGCTCGGGCCGCTGTTCCACAACCGGCAATCCCCAATACCAGGGTGACTTTGAAGTGACTACCGATTACAAAAAGATCACCTGGGAAATTACGGGAAAAGAAGGAGAGGACGGCCTGTGCTTCGATATGGGTGCCGTGGCCAACACCTATTATTTTGACGAGATAAAACTGGTGAACCAGACCGATCCCTCTAACGGCACCGTTATCAACAATGAAATCCCCAACGGGACATTCGAGGTTGATGCAGGCGGCTGGTCTATCTTCAACGGAGATAAAACACAGAATTTGTTTTGTACAGATCCGGCATATATTTATGAAGGGAACGGCAGTCTGCAATTTGTCAACGCTTCCGACAATCCCGGGAGTCAGTGGAAAGGACAGATCAACACACCGTTTGTGAGCAGCATGCTTACTGAAGGAGAAGATTACGTTCTCTCTTTCTATATACGTTGTAAGAGCGGATCCGGTTCCGGGCGCTGTTCCACTACAGGCAGTGCGCATTACCAGGGAGATTTTGATGTGACAACGGATTACAAGAAGATCAAATGGGAGTTTGCTGCCGACGGAGGTGAAACCGGCCTGTGCTTTGATCTGGGAGCCGTGGCCAATACGTATTACATTGATAACGTTGAGCTGAAGCTGAAATCGCTGGATTCCGGTGATGACGGGGAGATTGGCGAAGAAGTCATTGAATCGCTCGACGCGGCCATGAATGACTGGATCACGGGAATGGTAACCAAGTACAAGGGAGCGGTGGCTGCCTGGGATGTGGTCAATGAACCGATGGCAGACGGAAATAGCGGAATGCGTACCAGTGCCACTGACGATAGGGCATCAGAAGGCGATATCTTCTACTGGCAGGATTACCTGGGCCGTGATTACGCCGTCAAGGCGTTCGAATATGCACACGCCGCAGACCCCGATGCCCTGTTGTTCATAAACGATTACAACCTGGAATACAATCCCGCCAAGCTCGATTCTCTACTCGCTTTTATCAGTGAAGTCCAGGCAAAACTGGATGCCAACGGAAACGGGGCCCGCATTGACGGTATCGGAACACAAATGCATACTTCCTACATGGCTTATGCGGGCATTGCCCCCATGTTTGAAAAATTGGCTGCTACCGGTCTGCTGATCAAGGTTACCGAGCTGGAAGTCAAACTCAATACCGGGAAAAATACGGGATATTTACTGACCGATCACGACAAGGACTTTCAGGGGGCTATGTACGAATACATCATGGATTGTTACTTGAAATTTGTGCCTGCCCAGCAACGGTACGGGTTTACCGTATGGGGGATCCATGACACGGAAAGCTGGGTGAATGAGCCTCAGAAGGGTATTTATTATTATCCGTTATTGTGGGACGATCAGTTTGCAAAAAAACCGGCTTATTATGCCCTTATGAAAGCCTTGGGAGTAGCACCGGAAGATGAGATGTCAGAATAGATAATACATATTTTATGAAGAAAGCTTTATTCGTTGTTTTGTGTGTTTGGTTAGGTTTTGGGAGTTGTAAACCGGCATACCGGAATGAGAGTCTGTCATTCAAAGAACGGGCGGCAGACCTGGTCTCCCGGATGACACTACAGGAGAAAGTATCGCAGATGTCTCACGAATCAGCTGCGATAGAAAGGTTGGGTGTGCCGGAATACAACTGGTGGAATGAGTGCCTGCACGGGGTGGCCCGTGCAGGTCACGCCACCGTGTTCCCCCAGGCCATAGGTATGGCCGCCATGTGGGATAAAGACATGATGTTTGACATAGCCACGGCTGTCAGTGACGAGGCCCGGGCCAAGCACCATGATTTTCTCAGGCAGGGAAAAACGGGAATATACCAGGGTCTGACCTATTGGACACCAAACATCAATATTTTCCGGGACCCGCGCTGGGGAAGGGGAATGGAGACATATGGCGAAGATCCGTATTTGACCGGTGAAATGGCTGTACAATACATCAAAGGGTTGCAGGGAAACGATCCGAAATACCTGAAACTGGTGGCTACTGCCAAACATTTTGCCGTACACAGCGGACCTGAATCCACCCGCCACAGTGCCGATGTTCATCCAAGCCCGCGGGACTTTTACGAAACCTATGCGCCGCATTTCAAAAAAGTGGTTCAGGAAGCCGGGGTATGGTCCGTCATGGGAGCTTACCAGCGTTTGTGGGGGGAACCCTGTTGCGGAAGCTTTTTCCTGAGCTCCCTGCTTCGTGACCGGTGGGGATTCCGGGGATATATTGTTTCCGATTGCTGGGCGATCAAGGATTTCTACGACGAAGGCATGCACGAAATAGTTGAAACCCCCGCGGAAGCTGCGGCTCTTGGCGTAACTGCCGGCACGGACCTGAACTGCGGGGTGAGCTATCCCTACCTGGTGGAAGCCGTTAAGGAGGGATATATTGAAGAATCCCTTATTGATACGGCTGTTCAAAGACTGATGCTGGCCCGTTTCAAGCTGGGAATGTTCGACAAGCCCCGAAAAGTGCCTTTCAGCAAAATTCCACTGGAGGTTGTTGAAAGCCGGGAACACGTTTCCCTGGCACATGAAGCTGCCCGGAAATCCATGGTGCTTCTGGAAAACGACGGAACCCTTCCTTTTTCAAAAGACGTTCGTAAAGTTGCCGTTATTGGGCCGAATGCCGATGATTTGGAAGTGCTCCTGGGAAACTATAACGGGTACTCAAAGAATCCAATCACTCCGTTGCAGGGAATCCGCGAAAAAATTCCCGGCGCCGAGGTGGTTTTTGCGCAGGGCTCTCGTCTTGCCGAAGGCCTGCCATATTTTGAGCCTGTTCCCGAAGGGGTTTTGTTTACCGATTCTACATTGACACAACCCGGCCTTTCAGGAAAGTATTTTAACAATATGAACTGGGACGGTGTCCCGGTCCATGAAAGAGTGGAAAAAAACATTGATTTTATCTGGTGGAACAAAGCACCGTTTGAAGACATGGACGACCGTGAATTTTCCGTGGAATGGAACGGAATCCTCTGCGTTCCCGAAACAGGACAATATGCTTTGGGTGGCGAAGCCTTCAGCGGCTTTACCCTGATGCTGGACGGAAAAACCCTGGTGGAAAGAATTGACGTGCATCATCCCAGGAAAGAATACGAGTATGTGCAGCTGGAAGCCGGAAAACCTTACCCGTTGACAGTGCGCTACGTCCAGAACAGAACGGAATATGCGATCATGCGTCTTCTGTGGGAAGCTCCGCACGGCAACCTGATGGAAGAAGCCCTGCAGGCAGCCGGTGAAAGTGACCTGGTCATCCTCTGTATGGGCCTGAGTCCCCTGCTGGAAGGTGAAGAAATGAAAGTCAAAGTGGACGGGTTCAACCAGGGAGACCGGGAGGACATAGGTCTTCCCGCTACCCAGGTGGCACTGATCAAGGCTATAAGAAAACTCAGCAAGCCAACGGTTTTGGTCCTGCTCAACGGCAGTGCCGTAAGTTTTGACAGTGAGATCAAATCCGTACCGGCGATTCTGGAAGCATGGTATCCCGGCCAGGAAGGAGGCAGGGCCATCGCCGATGTCATCTTCGGGGATTACAATCCTTCAGGCAGGCTGCCTGTTACATTTTACAGATCCGTTGACCAGATCCCGGCTTTTGAAGCATACGACATGGCGGGCAAAACGTATCGGTTCTTCCGGGGAGAGCCACTCTATCCTTTCGGCTATGGGCTGAGTTATACCACCTTTGCCTGTGAACCGGTCAGGATGCCCGAAAGCGTACCCTGCGGAGTGCCGGTTGACATTTCTTTTAAAATTACAAACACCGGAGACAGAGACGGAGATGAGGTAGTTCAGGTTTTTGTATCTTTACCGGATGCCTCCAATCCGGTACCGCTGAAATCCCTGCAGGCATTTGACAGAATACACCTGAAAGCCGGCGAGAGCCGGATTGTGGAATTTACGATCATCCCGGAACAGCTTGCTTCCCTGGATGACAACCAGGTCTGGCTGGTGGAAGCCGGCAGGGTTGTGCTGGAAGCGGGAGGAGAACGCTACACAGTGCGGATGGAAGGAGATACCGTATTTATTCCAAATTAACATACCATGTCAAAACAAATACTGATAGCCGTACTGTTGATACTGGGCACCGGCTCCTGTGGGATGGCACCCCGACAGGAGCCGGTGGCTGCTTCAGGCCTGTTCCGTGAGGTCAGTTACGAAACCCCGGTCACCCTGCCCAGGGTACTCGGGGACGGGATGGTTCTGCAACGTGACCATCCAATACCTGTCTGGGGAAGAACGAGCCCCGGGGCAGCGGTAAAAGTCACTTTTGCCGGAGCTGTTCAACGCACCCTGGCCGATCAGGAGGGCCATTGGAACGTCTCTTTTCCACCCATGCATGCCGGAGGCCCTTATGTGTTGACGGTCAATGACAAAGTGGTACATGACATCCTGATAGGAGATGTATGGCTGTTTTCAGGACAATCCAATATTGAATTGCAGGTCCGGAGGGTGGCTATCCGCTACCCGGTGGAAGCGACCACGTATGCCAATACGCAGATTCGCGAGTTCCGCACGGCAACACGTTATGATTTTCAGGGACCTCTGTGGGATGTTCCCGAGGGACGCTGGAAACAATGTGTTCCGGGAGAACTTGCGGAATTCTCGGCCCTGGCCTTCTTTTTTGGCATGGAGTGGAACAAAAATCACGATGTACCCGTGGGGCTTGTCGTCACAGCCGTAGGGGGTTCTCCCCTGGAAGCCTGGCTGGATGAGGCCACCCTCAGAAGCATGCCAGGCCCCACAGGGCCCGATCATTATCCCGGTCTGCTGGACGCGCTCAGACGCAACACCTGGGTGGATAGTGTAAAACAGGCCGAGGCACGTGCGATGGCACATTACCGCTCCCTGTTCACGCCCGATCCCGGCCCGGAAGGTTCCCGGGGATGGGTCCCATACCGGGTCCCTTCATTCTGGAATCAGGAGGACGCGACACCCGAGGGACCGCTGTCGCTTCTGCCAGGCTCGGCATGGTTCAAAAATGCATTTGATCTGACAGAGGCGCACATCAGCCATGCCCAGGCCGCTGCCCCGGACCGTGACGGAATGCTCCTGCTCGGCACCCTGACAGATGCCGACAGAACGTTTCTGAACGGCAGGGAGATCGGATCTACCGGGTACCAGTATCCCCCGCGCATCTACACCATACCCAAGGGATTGCTGAAAGCCGGGCATAACGAATTGCTTGTCCGCCTGGAAAATTTCTGGGGACCCGGAGGATTTACCGCCGGCAAGGATCATGCGCTTTATATAGGTGCAGTACATCCGTTCTACGACAATGCAGATACCGTATCACTGTCAGGAAACAACTGGATGGCACGCCGTGGAAGTACGTTACCGGCAGCGTCCGCAGATGTTCCCTTTCCGGCCACGACTACCTGGCACTACCAGCCCGCAGGCCTGTACAATGCGCTGCTGGCGCCGCTGACGCAGTTCCCCGTAAAAGGCGTGGTATGGTACCAGGGGGAAAGCGAGACGCACAGGCGGGATTACGACCGGATGCTTTGTGCCCTGATCGACCGGTGGCGAAGGGATTGGAAAAAAGACGCACTTCCCTTTGTGATCGTTCAGTTGCCTGATTATATGAAAGACTACGGACCCTGGCCGGTAGAGACCGATTGGGCATGTCGCAGGGATGAACAACGACGGGCGGCGGAAGCCCGGGAACATACGGCATTGGTGGTAACCCTTGATCTGGGAGAATGGAACGATGTCCATCCGCTCAACAAAAAGGATGTTGCCCTGAGGGTGGTTGCTGCAGCCGAATACCTTGGAATGGGAAACCACAGGGCCCCCTTATCGCCTGTCCCCCGAAAAGTGGCCTGGAAGGGAAACCGGGTGGTGATCACCTTTGCCCATACCGGGAAGGGCCTGGCGACAAGAGACGGCCTGGATCCTTCCCATTTTGCCCTGGCCGACGGGAAGGGCCGTTATTTCAGGGCACAAGCCCGTATCAGGGGGAAAAGAAAAGTAGAGGTCTGGACAGAACAGGATTTTTCACCCGTTGCCGTAAGGTACGCCTGGGCAAATGATCCTACGGAAGCCAATCTGCAGAATGTTGCGGGTTTGCCTGCCGGGACATTTGAGTTGAAAATGAACGAAAAGAAATAAATATCTCGAGATGACATCAGGGAACAAATACAGGATCTTCCTCCTGGCGACGATGGCTTTGATCCTGTCAAGCAAAGGAATTGCCGGTCCGTCCGGCCTGTTGCAAAGTGACTACATTGTCAGGCAACCTGTCGAAAACGGTTTTGCCATAGCTCACGAAGGGGTCATTGTCCCGTTGTGGATATCTGACAAGGATTTTCCCGGGGTTCTGCGCGTAGCAGGTCATCTGTGTTCAGACCTGGAAAAGGTTACCGGGACCGCCCCTGTCCTCCATACAGGAACCGATACGCCCCCCTGTCCGAGAATGATTGTGGCCGGGACCATAGGAAAACACGAACTGATAGACAAACTGGCCGCCAAAGGGATCATCCCCGGTAAATGGCTTGAGGGGAAAAAGGATACATACATAGCCGCAGTGGTCAGGGAACCGGCCGAAGGAATCCGTGAAATCCTGGTCATTGCCGGCAGTGATAAACGGGGCACCATCTACGGATTGTACGACCTTTCCCGACAGTCAGGCGTAACTCCGCTCCATTTCTGGGCCGATGTGCCGGTCAGACCGGCGGAAGAGCTGTATGCCCTGCCCGGGGTGTTTTCACCGGGAGAACCTGCCGTGAAGTACAGGGGCCTTTTTATCAATGACGAAGCACCAGCCCTGGCCGGATGGGTACACGAGCGGTACGGGTCTTTCAACAGCCGTTTTTACGAACACGTTTTTGAATACATCATGCGCCTGAGGGGCAATTTTCTGTGGCCGGCCATGTGGGGGAGGGCCTTTTACGATGATGATCCCCTGAATCCCCTGTTGGCCGATGAATATGGGATTGTTATAGGAACATCTCACCATGAGCCCATGATGCGTGCCCATGTGGAATGGTCTCGCTACGGAACAGGAGCCTGGGATTACAGAACCAATCCGGAAGTCCTCACTGACTTCTGGCGCACGGGTATTGAAAGAATGCAACATAACGAAAGCATTGTAACAGTAGGAATGAGGGGAGACGGAGATGAGCCCATGAGCAGGGAACAGGATATTGAGCTGCTTGAACAAATAATCAATGACCAGCGCAGTATTCTGGAGCAGGTCACCGGCAAACCGGCACGGGAAACACCCCAGATGTGGGCTTTGTACAAAGAAGTCCAGGAGTACTACGATCAGGGCATGCGCGTTCCCGATGACGTGACCCTGATGTTCTGTGATGACAACTGGGGCAACGTAAGAAAACTGCCCCGGGCTACAGACAGGGCACGGGCGGGTGGATACGGCATGTATTATCATTTCGATTACGTGGGTGGACCACGTAATTACAAGTGGTTGAACACCAATCCCATATCCCGTGTTTGGGAGCAGATGGATCTGTGTTACAGACACGGTGTGGATCGTATTTGGGTGGTGAATGTGGGCGATATCAAACCGATGGAATTCCCGGCTGCATTTTTCCTGGAAATGGCCTGGGATCCGGCTGCCATGACCCGCCAAAGGATGAGTGCCTACCCCCGTTCATGGGCATCTGAACATTTTGGACCGGAATACGCAGACTCCATAGGGGAACTGATCACGTCCTACACCTTGCTTAACGGAAGGCGCAAACCGGAACTGATAAGCCCCGAAACGTATCATTTGATCAATTACCGCGAGGCTGACAGGGTTGTTGACGAATATAAACAGCTTGAAGTCAGGGCTCTTGAGTTATACAACAAATTGGACGAAGCATTCAGGGACGCGTATTGCCAATTGGTCCTGTTTCCCATACAGGCATGTGCCAATCTGAATCAATTGTACGTAACGGCTGCCAGGAATCATCTGTACGCCGGTGAGGGCAGGGCTGCTGCCAACCGGATGGCCTATCGTGTCAAAGAACTGTTTACCAGAGATTCCCTTCTGACCGATTATTTCCATAATGACCTCTCGGACGGGAAATGGAACCACATGATGTCACAGACACATATAGGCTATACGTACTGGCAGGAACCTCCGGTTAATGTTATGCCCGCAGTCAGGTGGACCGAAATTCCCCCGGAAGGGCATTTGAAGATCAGTCCGGACCCCGAGGCTTGTTCACTGCCCGAACTGGATCCCTTTGGCAGCGACACCTTGTTCTTTGAGATCTTCAATACAGGAAAAGAGCCCAGACGTTTTACCCTGAAAACGGGACATCCCTGGTTGCAGGTATCTTCCCCTCAGGGGTCTGTTGACGCACAGCGTACTGTCTTTTTGACCGCTGACTGGAACAAGGTCCCGTTGGGCAGAACGGAAACATATGCGCAGCTGACAGACGATACGGGCGCAACACAGCGTATTCCCGTTACAATCTGCCATCCTCTCGTTCCGGAGACTCCCCCCACGGGTGCTTTTTTTGAAAGCAACGGACATGTGGCCATGGAAGCCATCCATTACAGTCACTGTGTCCAGGAAGATCCCTGGGTGTGGGAACATATCCCGGACTTCGGCAGGACGCATTCCGGAATGAGGATCTCTGCAAGTGTGGATTATGAAAACATACCGCGTGAGAAAGTGGCCGAATTGTCTTATGACATTGTGTTCTTTTCTTCCGGAGAGGTGAAGGTTCATGCCCTGTTCTCTCCCACGCTGGATTTTTACGGAAACAGCCTCAGGTATGCCGTGGCGTTTGACAATGAACCTTTCAGGGAAGTGGAACTCCACGGCACATACGGCCTGAAGGACTGGGAAAACTGGGTGGCAAGCAACATCATCCGTTCCGAGACCATCCACCAGATCAGGGAACCGGGTCTTCATACGCTGCGGATCAGGGCTGTCGATCCGTTCCTTGTCCTTCAGCGGCTGGAACTTGATGCGGGCGGATTGCTTCCCTCCTACCTGGGACCTCCGGAAAGCTACCACAACGTCCGAAAACTGAAAGATGATGACGGATACCGGCTCTGGTTGCGTTACCGGCCACTGGAGGCTGATCTCCGGGACGCTTATGCCCCTTTCCTCAAAGGCCTTTATACAGGGGAACAGTCCGGGACCATCGACGCGGCTGTGGAAGAGCTTTGTATTGGGTTAGCGCACATGACGGGAGTTTCCCCGGTACGCGTTTCCGCGAGACACGCTGCACAATACGGAGGCATTCTGGCCGGAACATGGCAAGACGTGGCCTTCAGAAAGGTGTTTTCACGCGAGGAACGGGACGGCACCGGCCCGGAAGGTTATATGCTGAAAAGCTCGGGCAACCGGCTCTACATCGCCGGAAGGACACACAAGGGGGTTTTGTACGGTGTCTTTCACCTGTTACGCCTGATGCAGACCGGGCAAAGCCTGGAAAACCTGAATATATGTGAAAATCCGGCCTTCGACCTGAGGATCCTGAACCACTGGGACAACCCCGACCGTTCCGTTGAACGCGGGTATGCCGGACTGTCCTTATGGGAATGGGAAGAATTGCCCGGCATGGTGAGCGACCGATACCGCGATTATGCCAGGGCCAATGCCTCTGTGGGCATCAACGCTACGGTACTGAACAACGTAAATGCCGATGCTTGTTTTCTGACTCCTGAGTACCTCCGGAAGATACGTGTCCTGGCCGACATTTTTCGTCCTTACGGTCTGAAAGTCTTCCTGTCGGTAAATTTTTCCTCACCCGAGGTTCTGGGCGGTTTGCCCACTTCTGACCCTTTGGATCCCGCAGTCAATGCGTGGTGGAAGGACAAGGTGCGTGAAATTTACAGTTATATTCCCGATTTTGGGGGATTTCTGGTAAAGGCCAACTCCGAGGGCCGTTCCGGTCCGCTGGATTTTGGACGCACCCATGCAGAAGGGGCCAACATGCTGGCCCGGGCAGTCGAACCATTTGGCGGGCTGGTCATGTGGCGTGCCTTTGTATACAGTCCCGAAAGCGAAGACCGGGCCAAACAGGCCTATGAGGAATTCATGCCCCTGGACGGGGAATTTCTTTCGAATGTTATAGTGCAGGTGAAGAACGGGCCGGTGGATTTTCAGCCGCGGGAGCCTTTTACCCCGTTGTTCGGAGCTATGCGAAAAACGCCCCTGATGATCGAATTCCAGATTACCCAGGAATACCTTGGCTGGTCAAAACAGATGGCTTACCTGGCCCCGTTGTATAAGGAAGTGCTGGATGCCGACACCTATGCGCTTGGGCCAGGAACGACGGTGGCAAAGACCACGGACGGATCGTTGTTTGAACACCCTGTATCGGCCATAGCAGGGGTGGCGAACACAGGCACTGACCGGAACTGGACCGGTCACCATCTGGCCCAGGCCAACTGGTTTGTTTTCGGACGACTGGCCTGGGACCACCGGTTGACATCAGAGGAGATCCTCCGGGAATGGATCGCCATGACCTTTACAGGCCATGAACGCTTGATGGGACCCTTAGAGTCCATGATGATGAAATCCAGGGAAGCGGTGGTCAATTACATGATGCCCCTGGGGCTGCACCACCTGTTTTATACCGGACACCATTACGGTCCGGAGCCCTGGGCAAACGATCCGTTCTCCAGGCCTGACTGGCAGCCGCCGTATTATCACAAGGCAGATGCGTCGGGAGTGGGCTTTGACCGCTCCCGGACAGGCAGCAACGCTGCAAGCCAGTACTATGCTCCTTTGTCAGAAATCTATGATAACGTGGATACGTGTCCCGAGAATCTGATCTTATGGTTCCACCATGTGCCCTGGGACCACAGGATGCAAAACGGAAACACATTGTGGGAGGAAATGTGCCGTCTTTATACACTGGGTGTGGACCAGGCCCGGGATTTCCAGAAAACCTGGGATGGACTGGAACCCTATATTGACAGGGGACGTTTCCTGGATATTCAATACCGACTGAAGATCCAGGCCCGTGATGCGCAATGGTGGCGGGATGCCTGCCTGTTGTATTTTCAGACTTTTTCCCGGAAATCCATACCTTTGGAACTGGAACGCCCGGTGCACGACCTGGACGAACTCATGCACAGGATAGTTGTCATGGAATAAAAGTCACATTATGAAACACATCCCGACGCAGCGACGGCCTCGGCAGATGCGGTTCTGGCAGGGACGGACCTGGAGTGTGGGAACAGTTACCGGGCGCTGACCAGGGCTCTGGAGGAAGGCCTGATCACGGAAGCACAACTGGATGTTTCCCTGGGCCGGTCCGAAACATGCTGAACAGGCGTTGCTTATGGCCCGCAAAAGCATGACTTTGCTGAAAAACAGCAACCAGGTACTGCCTTTGAGCAAGGACCTTGACTGTATTGCCGTTATAGGACCCAATGCCGACGATTCCACCATGCAGTGGGCCAACTACAACGGCATTCCTGCCGCTACGGTGACCATCCTGGAAGGAATACGCGCAAAAGTTCCCGCCACCCGAATTATATATCACGAAGGGTGTGACATCGCGGGGGAGACCGGGAAATTATTGAATTGCCTGCTTCACAGCGGCAATTGCTCTCCAAACTGAAAGCCATGGGCAAACCCGTGATTTTTGTTCTGTGTACGGGAAGTGCGATCGGACTGGCAGAAGATCCCGTTACCGTATCCTGTACGGACCTTCTTCGGAAGACTCCGGGCTGGAGTCGGTACTGTTGAAAATTATTGAATAAATTCTTAGTGTACATTTTACACTAAGTTTGGTTTTTCCGCAGATTCTTGTTTACTTTGAATTGTGCAGACCAATCATTCCATTTCTGTCGACTGTGCGGTATTCGGTTTTGACGGCCGCTGTCTGAAATGCCTTCTGGTAAGGCGTAACGGTCAGGACCACAAATTGCCGGGCAGTCTGATCTTTGATAACGAAGACATCCCTTCTGCCGCTTACAGGGTATTGGAAGAGATGACAGGACTGGGTGATATTTTTTTGAAAGAATTGTCTGTTTTTTCTGATCCTTTTCGCGTGGGAGACGAGGACCTGGAATGGATCAACACCTTTTACGGGGTCAATACCCGGCGGGTGGTAACCGTCGCGTATTACGCACTGGTGAAGCTGGACCAAAGGATCCTTTCCCATACAGAAGAAAAAGGAGCCCTGTGGAAAGAAGTGGAAAGCATCACGTCCCTGGCCATGGATCACAGGCAGATCCTGCAAAAGGCGCTGGCGATGCTTTGCCGGGACATGACACATTCTCCCATTGCCTTTGAGCTTTTACCCAGAAAATTTACCATAAGGGAACTGGCAGATCTGTACAAGGCCATCCTTGGGGTGGAGATTGATCACCGCAATTTCCGCAAGAAGATCATAGGATGCGGATATATCCAGCCAACGGGAGAAAAGGAAAAAGGCGTACCTCACAAACCTGCCGCTTATTTTGTCTTTGACAAGAACCGATACAAAAAAGAAGAAAAGAAAACCAGGAAGTTAAATTTCATTAATTGGAACGAATAATATGAAAAGCATAGGAATTGACGTAGGGACATCCTTTATCAAGGTCTCCCTGCTGGATGTCAAAACAGGTCAGTGTCTTGCCAGTTTTACTTACCCGGCTGCCGAGATGCCCGTTAAGGCAGTCCGTGCCGGGTGGGCCGAGCAGGATCCCGATATGTGGTGGGATAATGTGTGCTGGTGCCTGAAGGCTTTGAACACGGAATACGGGCTAAAAGATGTAGGGGCCATCGGGATCACCTACCAGATGCATGGTCTGGTCTGTATTGACCGGGAAGGGAGGCCCCTGCGGGATTCGATCATATGGAGCGACAGCAGGGCAGTCGAATACGGAGCACTGGCTTTCGAGAATATCGGCAAGGAAAAGTGCCTTGCCAGGCTGCTGAATTCCCCCGGGAATTTCACGGCCGCCAAGATGGCCTGGGTCAGGGCCAATGAACCGGAAGTTTTTGAACGTACCTACAAATTCTTTTTGCCGGGAGATTACATTGCCTACAAACTTACCGGAGACATCTCCACGACCGAGAGCGGGTTGTCGGAACAGATCCTCTGGGATTTCAAGGAAGACGCACCTGCGGAATTCGTGAGGGATTATTTCGGGATACCGGCATCCTGTCTTCCCCAACACAAACCGTCCCTGGGCGTTCAGTGCCACACGTCCCTCCAGATGGAAAAACAGTTTGGCATCCCCAAAGGCACCCCCGTCTCCTACCGTGCGGGGGATCAGCCCAACAACGCTTTTTCTCTCAATGTTATGGAAGCGGGAGAAGTGGCGGCTACGGCCGGCACCTCGGGAGTCGTTTACGGTATCACCGACAAATCCGTTGCGGACCAACGTTCCCGGGTCAACCAGTTCCTGCATGTGAACCACAAACAGAACGATCCCCATTACGGGGTCCTTTTGTGCATCAACGGCACGGGTATTCTGAATGCCTGGGTACGAAGGAACCTGGTCCCGGATCTGTCCTACGACCAGATGAACCGTGAAGCGGCCGTTGTGCCTCCGGGAAGTGACGGGGTTCTGGTCCTTCCTTTCGGGAACGGAGCCGAAAGGATGCTGGAAAACCGTTTTACGGGTGTAAGTTTTTGCGGTCTTGACCTGAACCGTCACGGCCGGGGACATTTCCTGCGGGCTGCACAGGAAGGGATCGCCTTTTCTTTCCGTTACGGGATCGAGATCATGAAACAAATGGGGATGGAACCCAGGGTCATTCGTGCCGGGAAGGCCAATATGTTCCTGAGTCCTGTCTTTAGCGGCACCGTAGCTACCCTGAGCAATGCGACCATAGAGTTGTACAATACCGACGGAGCCTTGGGGGCTGCCCGCGGGGCTGCCTGGGGAGCCGGTCTGTATCTGAGCCGGGAAGCCTGTTTTTCCGGACTGGAACTGGTACAGACACAAGAGCCTAAGCCTTCGTGGAAAGATCCGCTGGAAGAAGCTTACCTACAATGGAAAAATCAGCTTGAAACTATATTATCCAACATTTAAACATTATTCATATGGCAACAAAAGAGTATTTTCCGGGTATCGGAAAGATCAGATTCGAAGGAAAGGACAGCCGCAATCCGTTGGCCTTTCGCTATTATGACCCTGAAAAAGTGGTCTACGGCAAAAAAATGAAAGACTGGTTCAAATTTGCTATGGCTTACTGGCATACCTTATGCGCAGACGGACAGGATCAGTTTGGACCGGGAACACAGAACCGCCAATGGTGGCAATCTGCAGATCCCGTGACAGCAGCCAGGGAGAAAATGGATGCCGGTTTTGAGTTCATGCAAAAGCTCGGTATAGAATATTATTGTTTCCACGACGTGGACCTGGTTGCCGAAGCCGGCACGGTAGAGGAATACGAAGCCCGCATGAAAGAGATCGTGGCTTATGCAAAGAAAAAACAAGAGGAAACCGGAATCAAGCTTCTCTGGGGTACGGCCAATGTATTCGGGAACAAGCGTTATATGAACGGGGCAGCCACCAATCCCAATTTTGACGTGGTCGCACGGGCTATCGTACAGATCAAGACATCCATTGACGCCACCATCGAACTGGGCGGCTCCAATTACGTTTTCTGGGGCGGAAGGGAAGGATACATGTCGTTGTTGAACACCGACATGAAACGTGAAAAACACCATCTGGGCATTATGCTTCAGAAAGCACGCGATTACGGACGTGCCAAAGGTTTTAAAGGGACGTTCCTTATCGAGCCCAAACCCATGGAACCCACCAAGCATCAATACGATGCAGATGTGGAGACCATCCTGGGATTTTTGAAGAAATATGATCTGGACAAGGACTTCAAGATCAATATCGAAGTAAACCATGCCACGTTGGCGGGCCATACCTTTGAACATGAACTGCAATGTGCTGCCGATGCCGGCATCCTGGGATCCATAGATGCCAACCGGGGTGACTATCAGAACGGATGGGACACAGACCAGTTCCCGATTGATATCTGGGAAGTAACCCAGGCTATGATGGTTTTGCTTCAGGCAGGCGGGCTGCACAACGGAGGCGTGAACTTTGACGCGCATGTCAGAAGGAATTCCACAGACCTGCAGGATCTGGTAATCGCTCACATATCCGGTATGGATACGTTTGCCCGGGGACTGGAATCTGCTGCCGCCATCCTGGAAAAATCTCCTTACCTGAAAATGCGCAAGGAACGCTACGCCTCTTTCGATGCCGGCATGGGAAAACAATTTGAAGAAGGCAAACTGGATTTCCAGGCCCTTTACGAATACGGACGCAAACTGCCCGAGCCCCCTCAGGTCAGCGGACAGCAGGAGCTCTACGAAACCATTGTTAGCATGTATATATAGTATGACTGCCGCAATGAAAAATATGGATAAAGGCAGTAAAGTATACCTGGGAGCCATAACTTTTGTGGCCGTTTTGGGGGGGTTGCTTTTCGGATACGATACAGCTGTGATTTCAGGAGCCGAAAAAGCCCTGGAAGCTTTCTTTTCGCAATCGACGGATTTCATTTACAGCAAAGGATGGCACGGAATCACGGCATCGAGTGCCCTGATAGGATGTGTCATAGGCGGTGCCATATCGGGATTGCTGGCTCCCCGCTGGGGAAGGCGCAATTCTTTGATATTTGCTTCTTTGTTGTTCTTCCTTTCTGCTATCGGTTCCTGGCGTCCTGAAATGCTGTTCTTTGAATACGGGAAACCTTCCTTCCAGTTATTGCTGACTTTCAATGCCTACCGCGTCCTTGGCGGGATAGGGGTAGGTCTTGCATCTGCCATCTGTCCCATGTACATTGCCGAGGTGGCCCCCGCCAACGTCCGGGGTCGTCTGGTGTCGGTAAACCAGTTTGCGATCATTTTCGGTATGCTGGTGGTATATTTTGTCAATTACCTGATCAGGATGAACCTGACGGGAAACATTGAAGTGGCCATGATGGAGATCGGCTGGAGAAGGATGTTCCTGAGCGAGGCATTTCCTGCCGCCACCTTTGGCCTGTTGTTGCTGATGGTTCCCAAAACCCCGCGTTACCTGGTCATGTCCGGGAGCGAAACCAAAGCCCTGCATGTTTTGACAAAGATCAACGGGGTTTCCGTTGCGAAGACCATCCTGGAAGAGATAAAGGAAACGGTGGTTGAAAAAAGGGAAAAGCTGTTCTCATACGGGGTGACCGTAGTGATCATAGGGATTCTGCTATCATTTTTCCAGCAGGCAGTAGGGATCAATGTGGTATTGTATTATGCACCGCGCATATTTGAAAATCTGGGCGCTTCAGGCGACGTTTCCATGAGGCAGACAGTGGTAATGGGTGTGGTCAACATCATCTTTACCCTGGTAGCCATCTTTACCGTCGACAAGTTCGGACGTAAACCGCTGCTGGTCATAGGTTCCATAGGCATGATGGTCGGCATGGCGGCCCTGAGCGTGCTTTCTTTCATGGATGTGATCGGCGTGGCTGCCCTGGTATTTATCATTATCTACACGGCTTCTTTCATGATGAGCTGGGGGCCCATCACCTGGGTCCTGATCTCCGAGATATTCCCCAATACCATCCGGGGTCAGGCAGTGGCCATTGCCGTTGCGGCTCAGTGGATCTCGAACTTTGTGGTATCATCCACCTTCCCCTCTCTTTCCGAGTGGAGTACCGGCGGGGCTTACCTGATCTATGCCGTATTCTCCCTGTTGTCTGCTGTTTTCGTACTTAAGATGGTTCCCGAGACAAAAGGCAAGACACTGGAAGACATGAGCAGGCTCTGGAGAAAATAGTGCGTGACACCCGCTTTTTTGCTAAATTTGTTGTTATGGATATAGTGTCAATAATAGCAGGCCTTGGTATAGGGGCCATCGCAGGAGGGCTGGCAGCCTGGTCGCTGATTAACAGCAAGTTACGCAGTAAAGATGTGGAAATTAAGGAAAAAGATGCCGAGGTCAGGGGAAAGGAAACCGAGATCAGGGATCTGGCTTCGGGGATCGCCTCGGCCCGGACGGCATTGAAGCTGAAGGAGGAGGAGCTGGAAAAGATGCAGGAGAAGCTTACCTTGCAATTTGAAAATCTGGCCAACAGGATCCTGGAGGTGAATACACAAAAATTTGAGCTCAAGAGCCAGCAAAGTATGCAGCAATTGCTCAAACCACTGGGAGAACAGATCCTGGAGTTTAAGAAAAAAGTTGAGGATACGCACATTGAAGATACAAGGCAGCGTTCTACATTGGAGGAAAGGATCAGGGGATTGATTGAGCAGACAAATGTTATGAGCGCACAGGCCAATAATCTTGCAGAGGCTCTAAAAGGAAGTCCCAAGACGCAGGGAAACTGGGGGGAAATGATCCTTGAACGGATCCTTGAGCAGTCCGGACTGGAGCGGGATACGCATTATGTAATGCAGGAATCTTTCCGGAACGAGCAGGGTAATATTCTGTATCCCGATGTAGTCATTCACCTGCCCGGGGAACGGGTTATAGTGGTTGATTCCAAAGTATCGCTTGTTGCTTATGAACGTTATGCTTCAGGAGCTTCTGCTGAAGAGCAGCAACCGGCATTGACGGAACATCTGTTGTCCATGAAAAAGCATATTGACGAATTGGCTGCCAAACAATATGACAATTTCAGGGGGTCTCTGGACTTTGTGATGATGTTTATACCTGTCGAACCAGCTTATTTAATAGCCATTCAGCAGGATCCTTCACTGTGGAGTTATGCTTACCGTAAACGCATTGTACTGATAAGTCCCACCAACCTGATTGCCTGCCTGAAATTAATGTCTGACCTGTGGAGCCGGGAGATGCAGAACAAAAACGCAATGATGATCGCCAAGCGGGGAGAATTGTTGCTGAAGAAATTTGAAAATTTTGTGGATACGCTTTATTTGTTGGGGGGTTCCATAAAGAAGTCCCAGGAAGCCTACGATACGGCTATGGGACAGTTACGGGAAGGGCAGGGCAATCTGATCGGGCAGGCGAACAAGCTTAGGGAACTGGGTGTGAAGGCATACAAGAGTTTGCCTGAAATGAACCCGGAGGAATAGCGATTTTCTGATAAAAAAAACCCGGCTTCTGGCCGGGTTTTTTTGTATGCCCATCATAAGTTTACTGGGCCAGGCGCTTGTAGTTCTCATACCGGGTTTTGGCATGCTGTTCGGTGAGTACGAATAGTTCGGCGGCCTGCTCGGGGAAAGTTTTGAGCAATGAACTGTAACGGACCTCGCCCCTGATGAATTCCTGGAACTTGCTCCAGTCGGGTTCCTTGCTGTCCAGGGTGAAAGGATTCTTCCCTTCATCGGTCAGTGTGGGATTGTAGCGGTAAAGCTGCCAGTAACCACTTTCAACGGCCAGTTTTTCTTCCAGCTGTGATTGTCCCATACCGCGACTCAGGCCGTGGTTGATACAGGGCGAATAAGCAATGATCAGAGACGGACCGTCGTAAGCCTCGGCTTCCTTCAAAGCCTTGAGCAGCTGGTTCTGGTTGGCACCCATGGCTACCTGGGCAACGTATACATATCCGTAGCTGATCGCCATCATTCCAAGGTCTTTTTTACGGATCTTCTTGCCGGAAGAGGCAAATTTGGCAACAGCCCCGGTCGGGGTGGATTTGGATGACTGACCGCCGGTGTTGGAATAGACCTCGGTGTCAAGTACAAGTACATTCACGTTCTCACCACTGGCAAGCACGTGGTCCAGACCACCGTACCCAATGTCATAGGCCCAGCCGTCACCGCCAATGATCCACTGGGATCTGGGGGTAAGGAATCCCCTGAGTTCGTAAATTTCCCGCAGGGGCTGGTTTTTGGATCCTTCCAGCAGAGGAATCATCTTGTCGGCCAGGGCAACAGCCTGTTCAAAATTATTACGTACCGGGAGGTATGCTTCAAACAGGGCCTTCAAATCATCGCTTACGTTGTCTTTCTTTTGGGCCGCGATGATCAGATTGGCCAGTTTCTCGCGCACCTGTTCGGCACCCATACGCATACCAAAACCATATTCGGCATTGTCTTCGAACAGGGAATTGGCCCAGGCCGGTCCACGTCCGTTGCGGTCTTTGCAATAGGGGGAAGAGGGGAAGGAAGCTCCGTAAATGGAGGAACAGCCTGTAGCGTTGGCGATCATCATGTGATCCCCGAAAAGCTGGGTAACAGCCTTTACATAAGGAGTTTCACCGCAACCGGCACAAGCCCCCGAGAATTCGAACAGGGGTTGTGTGAGACCCAGGTTTTTCACGTTTTGAGCTTTTGGCACGATCGTGTCCTTGTAACCTATGTTGGCGTGCAGGTAGTCGAAGTTGGGCTGCTCGGCCATTTGGGTTTCTGCAAATTTCATGGTAAGGGCTTTGGTCTTGGCGGGACATATATCGGCACAGTTGCCGCAACCTGCACAATCCAAAGGACTCACCTGAATGGTAAACTGGTATCCCTTAAGCGGACCGTTGCCGGCTGTGCGTTTCACGGATTCAGGTGCCTTTGCCGCTTCTTCTTCGGTCATCACAAAAGGACGGATGGCTGCGTGGGGACATACGTAAGCGCACTGGTTACACTGAATACAGTTTTCTGCGTTCCATTCGGGAATAAATACGGCGATCCCCCGTTTTTCAAAAGCAGCAGTACCGGCGGGCATGGTTCCGTCTTCGTAACCTTTGAACACACTGACGGGAAGATCGTCCCCGTTCTGTGCATTCACTACGTCGGCCACGTGCTTAACCCATTCCGGAGCCAGGCGGTTGTGTGTGTCGGCTTCGAATTTGCCTGAACAACTCTTCCATTGAGGATCGGTCTCTATCTTTTCGATCTCTCCTCCGCGGTCAACGGCGGCAAAGTTCATTTTTACAATGTTTTCACCCTTTTTGCCATAGGATTTCACAATGGCGTCTTTCATCTCTTTAACAGCCTGATCGTAAGGGATCACATTGGCGATCCTGAAGAAGGCAGATTGCAGGATGGTGTTGGTATGGCCACCCAGTCCGATCTCATCGGCGATCTTGGTGGCGTTTATGATGTAGAAATTGATGTTCTTTTCGGCCAACGTCCTTTTCACGAAATCGGGAAGGTGTTTTTTCGTTTCTTCAGTATCCCACAGACTGTTCAACAGGAAGGTGCCGCCTTTTTTGATACCTTTGAGAATATCGTACTTGCGCAGGTAGTTGGGTACATGGCAGGCAATAAAATCGGGAGTTGTCACAAGGTATGGCGAATTGATGGGTTTGTCACCAAAACGCAGGTGAGAACAGGTAAATCCGCCTGACTTCTTGGAGTCATACTGGAAATATGCCTGGCAATATTTTGGTGTCGTCTCACCAATGATCTTGATGGTGTTCTTGTTGGCGCCTACAGTGCCGTCGGATCCCAGCCCAAAGAATTTGCATTCATAAGTTCCCGGTTTAGCAACGGAGATCTCTTCCTTCATGGGGAGTGACCTGAAAGTGATATCGTCAATGATGCCGATGGTGAAATTGTTTTTCACTTCTTTACGGCCAAGATTTTCAAATACAGATAAGATCTGCGCGGGAGTGGTGTCCTTGGAAGACAAACCGTAACGTCCGCCCACGATGAGCGGGGCGTTCGGATCATCTGCATAGATGTTCTTAATGTCCATATACAGGGGTTCTCCCAGGGAGCCCGGTTCCTTGGTCCGGTCAAGCACGGCGATCTTCTTAACGGATTTTGGCATTACGCGCAGAAAATACCTGGCCGAGAACGGACGGTACAGGTGTACGGCTATCATACCCACTTTTTCACCCTGTGCGTTCAGGTGGTCCACCGTCTCCTTGATGGTGTCACATACAGAACCCATGGCGATGACCACGTGTTCAGCTTTTTCGTCACCGTAGTAATCGAAAGGCAGGTAGGAACGTCCGGTCAGCTCGGAGATCTCGCCCATGTATCGTGCAACGATATCGGGTACTGCGTCGTAGAACGGATTGGATGCTTCACGGGCCTGGAAATAAACGTCCGGGTTTTGTGCGGTCCCCCGGGTTACGGGATCATTGGGATTGAGGGCCCTTTCCCTGAAGGAGGCGAGGGATTTGGCGCTGATCATCTTCCTGAGTGCATCGGAATCGATCATTTCGATTTTCTGGATCTCATGAGAAGTGCGGAACCCGTCAAAGAAATGCAGGAATGGAATTCTCGACTTCAATGTCGAAAGATGCGCAACGGCAGCCATGTCCATGGCTTCCTGAACACCTCCGGAGGCCAGCAGAGCAAAACCTGTTTGGCGGCAGGCCATTACGTCAGAATGGTCACCAAAGATAGATAAGGCCTGTGCAGCCAGGGAACGGGCCGAAACGTGAAATACGGTGGGGAGCAATTCCCCGGATATTTTGTACATATTCGGGATCATCAGCAACAAACCCTGTGAAGCGGTAAAAGTAGTAGCCAGTGCGCCGGATTGCAATATGCCGTGAACGGCGCCGGCAGCACCTCCTTCACTTTGCATTTCAACTACTTTGAGCGTTTCTCCAAAAAGGTTCTTTTTTCCGTGGGCAGCCCACTCGTCGGCATATTCAGCCATGGTGGATGACGGCGTGATGGGATAAATGGCAGCAACTTCACTGAACAGATAACCAACGTGAGCTGCTGCGTAATTTCCATCACATGTGATGAATTTTTTTTCTTTTGCCATAATCATATGGAATTAAATGAATATTAAAAGGTATTTAAAATTGAATATAAATTTTCCTGCATCAGGTCGTACTGGTCTTCCATGCTTTTCAGAAGCGCCAGTTGTGATTGTGCCCTTACAAGGTTATGGGTCGGATAACGTATCCGGTAATAGGTGTCACCGTCAATATAATCCATTAAGAATCTGAGGAATTGTTCATAAGTAATATAGAGAGCTGAAAAAGCCATATGCAATTTCTCTGTATCATTCAAAAACCAGGCCGCCCGGCTTAAATATCCGGCCGAAAAATGATAAAAACGCTCCATGTCCAGGCGGATCTCATGAAATTCCGGATGATCTTCCGCAAACGGATTGGTATAAGAGCGGACAGCGTCCCCGAAGTCAAACAGGACGGTAGTTTGTTTCAACGTGTCCAGGTCTATGGCACATACAACATTCCTGTCTTTGTCAAAGAGAAAGTTGGACAATTTGGTGTCGTTGTGACTGACTCTTTGTGGCAGTACCTGGCGGGTGACCAGGTCCATGAACGACTCCATGCGCTCTTTTCTGATGTAGACCTCTTCCACGAGGGAGGCTACGCTTTCCCCGCGTGATGAACGGTTTCTTTCGATAGATTCTGCAAACTGGCCAAACCGGTACCCGATATCATGAAAACCGGGCAGGGTATCGGTCAGGTTTCCCTGAAAATCTGCCGTAAGGCTGTGAAACATCCCCACCCCCAGGCCTCCTGCACGTACCAGGTCCATTGAAACGGCATAATCGTAAGTGTACGTGTCTGGTATGTATGTGCAACATGTCCAGCAGGCACCTTCCGGCCCCCTGTAAAACAACTTGTTGTCCCTGCTGTGGATCAGTTGCAGCGTGACACCTCCTTTGGAACGGATGTGCGCGGTCACTTTATCAATGTTATCCATCATCCCGGGAATATCCGGAAAGATGGAACTGTTTTTTCTTTGCAGGATGTATTTTTGAGCTTCCGATGTTTCTACAAGATATGTATCGTTGATAAAACCTTCTCCCAGAGCAGCCACCCGGGTGACATGCTCCGGGATACAGAAGTGTGTGACAATCAACTGTGCATCACTCATAACTGACCACCCGAGAGAGAGAATTGCAAAGGTACTAAATAAATAGTTCCGGGGCAATCTTTTTTATCATCCCGGTAAGGACTGTTCCGGGCCCGAATTCAGTAAAATTAGCAGCGCCGTCTTTTACCATATTCCGTATGGTTTGGGTCCATTTAACGGGAGCGGTAAGTTGTTTTTTAAGGTTTTCCTTGATCTGTGCAGGATCGGTATGCGGTAGCGCATCCACGTTTTGATATACCGGGCAGACAGGACTTACAAGATGTGCTCTTTCAATGGCTTCTTCAAGGGATCTGCGCGCACTTTCCATAAAAGGCGAATGGAATGCTCCTCCTACCGGCAGGATTACCGCTCTTTTTGCCCCTGCTTCCTTCATCAGCCGGCAGGCCTCCTCTACCGCTTCTACTTTTCCCGAGATGACGATCTGTCCCGGACAGTTGTAATTGGCCGGTATGACAATACCTGTTGATGCCGAGACAGACGCACAGATCGCTTCCACTTTCTCATCGTCCAGGTTAAGCACTGCCGCCATGGTGGACGGTTCTTCCTCGCATGCAGCCTGCATGGCCTGAGCCCTGGCACTTACAAGACGGAGCCCCTCTTCAAAAGACAACGCCCCCGCTGCAGTCAGTGCCGAGAATTCCCCGAGGGAATGACCGGCAGCCATATCGGGCTTAAAATCCGCATCACACAAGGCGGCTGCCACCGAGTGAAGAAAGATGGCAGGTTGTGTCACCTTTGTCTGCTTCAGCTCCTCGGCGGATCCTTCGAACATGATGGCTGAAAGAGAAAAACCTAAAATACTGTCTGCCCGGTCAAAAAGCGCTTTGGCCTTGGGATCTGACTCGTAAAGATCTTTTCCCATACCGGTAAACTGGGCTCCCTGGCCCGGAAATACGTATGCTTTCATGATCCCAAAGATACATTTTTTTTCAATCTCCGGGAATCTGTGTATCTTTGTTTCCCCATTCCATTCCGGCCCAGTAGTTCAGCTGAATAGAACGTCAGATTCCGGTTCTGAAAGTCGGGGGTTTGAATCCCTCCTGGGTCACGCTACAAGAAAAAAAGGCTGCAAACATGTTTGCAGCCTTTTTGCATCCGGCCCCCTTACAAGCTCGCTTGTAAGGGGGAGGATGCAAAAAGCAAAGGGGAGCGAACCGCTCCCCGCAGCCTTTTTTTCTTGGGCTGTATTAGTCCCGGGAGGGAAGGCCGAGCGCAGCGAAGGCAATCCCTCCTTGTCAGGCT
>Ga0265295_1000589_pt1 | contig 71850 bp, 69 predicted proteins | sample Munlansysbiofilm_FD_192503 | JGI IMG/M metagenome (GOLD analysis project Ga0265295, IMG submission 192503) | Leachate microbial communities from a municipal landfill in Southern Ontario, Canada - Methane capture system biofilm | ecosystem: Engineered > Solid waste > Landfill > Unclassified ...
CGACAGATCATTGGCCGACACCTTCGCGTGCCCTGGAGACGGACCTTTCCGAATCAGTCTATAAGCGCTATATGGCCTGTACAGCCAGCGCTGAGCCTGTGGAGCTATGCACTGCGTATCAAGAATCGTGGAAATGGAGCCTCGAATTGTTCAAGAGTGTTGCCGAACCTCTGAAAATCGAGCTTCCGATAACTATGTTTGGACAGATAAAAAAATTGCTCAATGATGCCGTGGCACCGCACAACAAGTAAATCCAGCGGACGCCGTACCGGCGCCGCTGATTTCTGACGCTGTTAGCGGAAATACCTAATAAGCAATGAGCAAACTGATTGACATATGCCCCGATTTCCAGGAATGGCCTAAGCGCTGGATGGGAATCAAACCAGATCTGGATTACGGAAAGCAATTGCTTGAAGAAATGCGGCCATTCGCCGAAGCTCTTGCAGAGAGTGGTCTTGCGAAGAAAACGATCAGACGGCATTTGACCAACCTCTGGCTCCTTGGAGGAGAGATTATTCGAAGTGTGAGTCTTTATGAGGAGTATCACATCCCTGCCTCCAAGACACTCAGACAAGCGGTTGGACCAGATGGCGGCCCTTATTGCCGGCATCTGGATAGTGTGGCGGAAGAAAGATCCTTTGATGGCACATGTAGGAAACTTCACAAGTATCTGGAAGAGCGAGCGCTTTAGACGCCAACCAGACGGTCGAGTGGACCGGGCTGTTGCTGGCGTTCGCGAATGTCGGTGACGCCTCTGAACCCAGTAGCAGGTTGAGGGGGGTGTGGTTTCTAACAGGTTGTTGAAAAACTCTCTGTGCAAGTCCTTGATTTTACTAGAAAACGAGACGTTATTTTGGTACAATTTCGCGCATAACTAACTGAATTTGCAGGAGAAAACTTATGCGCGGCAACGACCCAAAGCAGCAGGCCCTGTTCAGCTATATTTCGCCGGAAGCACGGGTCCCAAAGGACCATCCTTTGCGTCCTATTCGGATTATGGTCGACAATGCCCTGCAGGATCTGGCGCCCTTGTTCAAGAAGATGTACTCGCACACGGGCCGTCCATCAATTCCGCCGGAGCAGTTGCTGCGCGCTTCCCTGCTGCAAGTGCTCTATACCATCCGTAGTGAGCGGATGCTGGTCGAGCAACTGGATTACAATCTGCTTTTTCGTTGGTTCGTCGGGCTCTCCCTGGAGGATAAAGTCTGGGATCATTCGACCTTTTCCAAAAACCGGGACCGGCTTATCGAACATGAGGTGGCGACGGCGTTTTTTCAGGCTATCAAGGGCCGTGCGGAGCGGGCAGGACTGCTGTCGAAGGAACACTTCACCGTGGACGGCACTCTGATTGAAGCCTGGGCATCGATGAAAAGCTTTCGTCCCAAAGATGACCAGGATCCTCCAGCGCCCGGCAGCCGCAATCCCGAAGTGGACTTCAAAGGTCAGAAGCGCAAGAACGAGACCCATCAGTCCACCACCGATCCAGACTGCCGGTTGCTGCGCAAAAGCCAGGGCAAGGAATCGAAGCTGTGCTTCATGGGGCATGCCCTGATGGAAAACCGCAATGGCCTGGTGGTCGATAGCCGACTTACCGAGGCCAATGGCACGGCCGAGTGGCATGCGGCCCTGGAAATGATTGAAAACCTGCCGGGCACGAACCGGGTTACGGTTGGCGCCGACAAAGGTTATGACGTTCCGGTCTTTGTCGACGGCCTGCGGGAGCGGTTGGCGACGCCGCATGTCGCCCGCAAAGACAAGGGCACGGCCATCGATGGGCGCACAACGCGCCATGAAGGCTACCGAGTGAGCCAGAAGATCCGCAAGCGGGTCGAAGAGATCTTCGGTTGGTTGAAGACCGTTGGATGTCTGCGCAAGACGCGTTACAGAGGGCTTGACCGGGTAGGCTGGATATTCGAGTTTTCCATGACGGCCTACAATCTGGTCCGGATGCGCAACCTGATTTGGGCTGTGTAACCGGAAAAACACCCCCAGTGCCCCTTCAGGGGCGAAAAACGCGGGGAAAAGGTCTCAAAAAGCCGCCAAGGGCTTGGAAACCAACGAAAAACAGATTGTCAAAGATCCAAAAAACTGCAACAGGGAGAAAAAGGCCAGCTCCCGGTTAGTTTTTCAACGGCCTGCTAAGCCGCCCGGCCACTCACCTCCACGTTATGGCAGGTATCAATGAATGAACTACTCGATCAGATTGAACGTTCTATAGAAAATGGCACCTATCTACTGGGTTTATACGTTGCGTTAGCTATCCCAGACGTTTGTGGTGCGCTGGAATCTACAAATGGTCGTGCTACAGGGAACCGATATAAAGCATGGTTCAATAAGTGGATTGCTCCTGAGTACGACGGAATTTTAACAGGAGAACAATGCTACGCATATAGATGCGGCATTCTCCATCAAGGACGGTCCACCCATGATCAACTTGGTTATTCTCGTATCATATTCATTGAGCCAAATCCCAATATGAGGTTCCATAAAAACATAATGAACGATGCACTTAACATCGATCTCGGATCTTTTTGTAGTGATGTCGTTTCAGGAGCTAAAAACTGGCTTAATGCAATGAATGGCAATCCAAATTTCAATAAAAACTACGATCTTTTTATGAAACGACATGAGAACGGACTAAATCCCTATATCCAAGGAATTCCAGTAATAGGGTAAAGCCATAACAATCAAATCAACGCGGACGGAAAATAGCTCTGCAAATATTTGAATACTTCGGTGGTACTCGCAAGTTCGCGTCACCGCCGGTTATTCAATCCCGTTATCTTAAGGAATGGCATCTTGGAAATTCCGAGTTGTCCTGATTGCTGCCGGGTGGCAGGGGCTCGCAATTATTTAAATTTAAGGAGGTTCGCAATGAAAAGGTTGGCAGTGTTTTTTTTATTCGTCATTTTAGTAATCTCTGGATGCTCGAAACCGGGAGAAGACTTTGTTGGCGAATGGGTTGACACAAAATATAAAAATATCGTTATGAACATTGAGGTGAATGGAGATAATTTTATTATTCGTAGAGCAGCCCCCAGTTTTAGAGATGGAAAAATTGAAACGAAAAATATTCCAGCAACTTTCGAGAATGGAACATTGAAGGTAAATAGTGGTTTCAGAAATGTTGATTTAATAATAGATGAAAAAACAGGTCTGTTGACGGATGGTGAAAGAGAATACAAAAAAAGATAAAAAAATTATTATATTGATCGAACTCTTCAGATTTCTCTCTTATGATTTTCATTGTGGTGGCGATTTTTATAGTTTTTATTCAGAGGAAGGATGCAAAACCATAAGATAACCTGTCAGTCTGTATGAGTTGATTGAAGTATGATCATTTTCTTTTCAACGTCTGTCTCGCGGGTCGCACAGCTGATGTTTTCGTTAGCGCTTTATCGCATATGGCGGCTGTCTTCCACATCTTCTGCGAGCCAAGCCTTGATAAGCGACTGATAAGGCATATCACGTTTGTTCGCTTCGATTTTGATGCGATCAAGCAGAGCTTCCGGTAAGCGGAGCGATATAGTTTTAGTTGAGGGCTTCAGGTTTGGAAAAGAAGCGGGCCGAGCCTGGCTCCAATCCACGTATTCGGTGGAATCATGGCTTTCCCAGAATTCTCTTTCCTCTGCTTCAGTTTTAAACACGGGCATCTTTTTTAATTTGCTCATAAATTGCTCTCTCCTTACGGTGCATATCGCGAGCGGAAATCACTCGGACGAGGGTACCGCTACCTCGCAAAGTGAAGGTGATATGCAACATACGTGCATCGTCGGTTTTGCCAAGGGCATGATAACGAGGCTCTCTCTGGCTGTGCTTGCTGTCTTCCAGAATCAGCAGCGGTTCATTGAAGAAAATTTGCTCAGCTTCGGACTGGTAAACATCATGTTTTTCCGCGTTTTTACGCGGATTGCCTTCGTCCCAGTCAAAGCCTGTTATCTGCGCCCAGTTGATCATCTTCGTATATTATCAGAATATACATTGTTGTCAACTAGCACTAACCACGGCATTGAGCAGGACGCGCAAAAACCGCGCGCTCTCATGCCAAACGTTGGGCTAAGGGTTTGATTGACAAAGTGTAGCCAGGGGGATACGGTAGGGAAATGATGGAGATTCGCAAAACGGACGTTTATGCCAAATGGCTCGACGGGCTGCGCGATATTCGGGCGCGTGCACGTGTTCTTGCGAGAGTTGAACGGTTGGCTGCTGGGAATGCGGGGGACGTAGAGCCCGTAGGTGAAGGTGTCTCTGAGTTGCGAATCAATTATGGCCCCGGTTATCGAGTGTATTACAAACAGCAAGGACGTGAGTTGGTGATCCTGTTGGCTGGCGGTGACAAAGGCAGCCAGTCAAAAGACATCAAAACCGCTCTGCGCCTTGCCCGTAACCTGTAGGATATCCCATGAAAAAGACAGGTACCTCCCGCTACGATGTTGCTGAGCATCTCCGTACCCCTGAAGAAATGGCTGCATATTTGGAAGCCTGCTTAGAGGAAGCAAACGGTGACGCCGCGTTCATAGCCAAAGCTCTTGGTGACATTGCCCGTGCAAAAGGTATGTCGCAAGTAGCACGCGATGCAGGCGTGTCTCGTGAGAGTCTTTACAAGGCGCTTTCCGGAGAGCGAACTCCCGGGTTCGACACAATCCTAAAAGTTATGGCAGCGCTGGGTTTGAAGTTGCATGCGGAAGCTGTGCATATCCCAAATCAGGCCCAACAAGACGCTCCAACCGACGCTCGTACCTCGCGCGGTTGAACTCTGGCGTTAGGCAGACCCTGCGGGCGCAAAAAATTTATATTGGAGATGAAATGATCCTATTTATTTCTTTCGTAATTATTTTGGCGATGATGTCAACAAAACTAAGCGCAAAGCTTGGTTTGCCACTTCTGATTGGTTTTATCCTAATCGGAATAATTGTTGGAAGCGATGTTTTAAATATATTCTATTTTGATAATGCTGTATTAACCAAAAGAATAGCAGATATTCTTTTAATTTTTATTATATTTGATGGAGGTTTTCGGGTTACTAGAGATGAATTCCGCAGTGTTGCGGGGCCATCGTTAACTCTTGCCACTCTTGGGGTCGCCCTAACATCGGGCGTATTAGGGTTACTGATTCACTTTATTTTCAAGTTTGATCTTATCTATTCACTAATAATATCATCAATCATTTCTTCAACAGATGCAGCCGCTGTATTTATGATAAATAAGTCAAATCCAATTAAAACTAGATTGGCAACAACGTTAAATGTTGAATCTGCTGCAAATGATCCTATGGCAATTCTTCTGACAATTACATTTATACAGATAGCAACAAGTGCATTTGAATCTCCCCTAATTGCTATCTTAAAATTAATTTGGCAATTCATTGGTGGTGTTTTCATTGGTTTTATTTGTTATAGATTATCTGCAATAGTCTTTAAAAAGCTGAATGCAGATAACAGAGGCAACTACAATGTACTAATTATAGGATGCATACTTTTTACGTATGGTATATCCGATTTATTAGGAGCAAATGGAATAATTTCCGTATTCTTTATGGGATATTGGCTAGGTAATTCGCATTTCCCAGCAAAAAAAAGTGTTAGTAGTTTTCTTGAAAGTATTTCAGTAATTTTTAATATGGCACTATTTATAATGCTAGGTTTATTATCATTTCCTCATCGATTTATCTACATCTGGAAGGAAGCAATAATAATAGTTGCAGTTATGATGTTTGTAGCACGTCCTTTAGCAGTATTTCTTTCAACTATTCCATTCAAATATTCACTAAAAGAAAAATGCTTTATAATGTGGGGTGGTATTAAAGGCGCTGTCCCAATTGTACTGGCCACTTATCCCTTGGCAGCAGGAATCGATAATAATGGTTTTATTTTTGATAGTATATTTTTTGCAGTATTTCTCTCTTGCCTAATACAAGGGACAACACTTGGACCGTTATCAAAGTTACTTAGCTTTACCGAAAAGCGAAAGAAAGTTTCACCTCATACTGTAGAGTTACATTCATTACAATCAAGTGAAATTGATATGTATGAAATTACAGTAGAAGAGAATTCAAAAAGTATAAATGTGCCAATTTCAGAACTTAATTTAGGTAAAGATGTTTTAATTAGTTCCATAGTTCGTGATGGTAAGATTATCCTCCCAAAGGGTCACACTAAGATAGATGCGCATGATATACTATTTATTTTAGCGCAATCATCTAAAATAGATGGAATTATAAAATCTATAAATAATGCCTAACAACTGCTTCAACCTGACTCGGCTATGTCACGGTTCTTGCTGTCGCTTCGCTCGGCAAGAACCGCGCCATGTACGCCTCGCAGGTTAAGCAAATGTTAAGGGGGGCGCGAGGATCAGTAGTGGTATTTTGCCAGAGCGATGAAAATAGCATCGTTACCGACTTTATAGACAATGCGGTGCTCATCGGTAATGCGGCGTGACCAATAGCCAGATAGGCCGTGTTTGAGAGGTTCGGGTTTGCCTGGCTCTTCGTATGGGGAACGTTGAATATCCCGAATTAGAGAGTTGAGGCGTTTTCGGAAAATGCCAGCTTCATTCGCTCAATTCCCGCGCTACCCCTCCGCCGGATTCAGGTTCGGCAATCGATTCCAGGAGGCGCCGGGCGTTTTTAGGGCTCCGCAGCAGATAAGCTGTTTCTTCAAGGGCCTGATAGTCTTCAAGGGATATCATCACAACCGAGTTTTCATTGCGGCGGGTGATAATGATAGGGGAGTGGTCCTCACAGACTTTTTCCATGGTCTTCGCCAAGTTGCTGCGAACTTTGGTATAGGAAATAGCGTCCATAATGTCACCTCCGTTTCTGTACAGGTACGCGCTACTGTACATGAGGGGCGTCCTTAACAAATCGCCGCACTCGGACGGGTGAGACAGGGGTGGTTCCTGTCTTGATTTCTACCAGGCCGTACCGTCTCGTCGCCGCCGGGTATGCAAATAAATAAAGAGATATGTAATGGAAATAGAAGCCACAATCAATTTTCTAAAGGAAATCGAGAAATTTAAGACCTGTGAAAGAGTATGCCAGACAACCAGTGACGGTAGGGCTGAAAGTGATGCAGAACATTCCTGGCACTTGGCCATTTTCCTGATTCTTCTTGAAAACGAACTTGGTAATATCGATATCGCCAAACTTTTAAAGATGGCATTAATTCACGATTTGCCAGAAATTTATGCAGGTGACACCAACCCGTATCGGGGTGATAAAAATAACAAGGAAGAGAAAGAAAAAAAAGCAGCTGAAAAATTATTCTCAATGTTGCCTGAAGCAGCAGCAAAAGACCTCTCATCTTTATTTGATGAGTACATAAGCCAAGACTCGATTGAGTCCAAAATTGTCAAGTCAGCTGATAAACTAATGCCTCTCATTCAGAATCTATGCACCAATGAGCGTCATTCCTCATACCGGAAGTTGAATGTTGAATACCGTGAAGTGTTGGCGTACATGAACAAGTATTTCTCCGGTGGGATGCTGAAAAAGTTCTATCAAAAACTGCTATCGGAAGCTCATGATAATGGTGTTTTTTTCGAGCCTGCTCCAAAGGCCTAAAAATGCTTATTTTGTAGGGGATCGCAAAAAGCCGCGAGCGCTGAAAAGCAGCGGCGGAGAAAAAAGGTTACACCATGGCAAGAATAGGTGCTAAGAGTCGAGATACCATTGAACCATCGGTACTTAATCGTCTGAATCTTGGAACAGAGGAATCAGCATCGCTTTCAGAGGCGCTCGCGGTCGATTTTGGAATCTTGCTTGGCCATGTTGTCCCGAGTGTTACACCTGAAGAACAACAGCGTGTGACCAATGCTGCCGGATTGGGCTTCAAAAAACGGATGAATCTGGCCGCAACGGTACTCGTTGAGCATTTAGGTAATAACGCAGCCGAACTTCTGCAACAGCACCCCTCGGATACAGCCAGAGGTTGGGCCGCCTTTGTTATCGGGAATAGTGATTACCTGTCTCTGGGAGAAAAGTTATCAGCTGTACGATCGCTTGCCGATGACCGACATTTTGGCGTAAGGGAATGGGCTTGGTTGGCCCTTCGTCCCGCGATAGCCGCGGACCTAACGCAGGCGTTAGTTTGGTTGTTGCCATGGGCCATGTCAGAGTCCGAGAATATTCGTAGATTTGCGATAGAGGCCACAAGGCCGAGAGGCGTTTGGTCAAAGCACATCCAAAAGTTAAAGGAATCGCCTGCCATGGGGCAGGTTTTGTTGAATGAGGTTATGGAGGATTCATCAAGGTATGTTCAAGATTCTTGTGGCAACTGGCTTAATGACGCAGCCAAATCAAATCCCCAATGGGTAGTTGATTTCTGCGCCCAGTGGCAAGAAAAGAGTTCTTCTGTTGCAACGAGCTATATCATTAAACGGCGGATCTATCCACGAAACAAAGGCTGCGGTGTAGCAACGCCGCCGTAAATGGTTCGCCGGAGCTGGGTGCCGACAGCTTGGTTGAGAAGAATTCCGAGTTGTTCTAATACCGGTTTCGCTTGCATGACGATCTTTGACAATCCGTTTCGCTTCTTTTCCACAGGGTCACGGTTGTTCCAGCGAAACATAACCTCGCTAAGATATCGAGGCAGGTGGCGGCTGCTGACAAAATGGAAAACGCCCTGCTTAGCTCTTTCGAGAATCGCGTTGAAGGATTCGGCCGTGTTGACGTGGGCTTGGCCACGGGCAAATTCCTTGATGCCATGGTGGACTCGATCATGACCGGCGAACTGTTTGCCGATCGCCACATAGGGCTGCAACTGGTCGGTCATGATTCGAGCGGCTGGCGAGACCACTTGTTTGATATAGGGCGCCAGGACAGCGTAGCTGTCACCTGGAATCATCCTGGCTTGAACAGGGCCTTGGCGACTGACGGCCACGTGGATACAGGCTTTCCTGGTTCCCTTGCCTCGAGGATGTTTCACCCCTTGCTGAAATCTTGGTTTACCGCCAAGGTATTTTTCGTCCAATTCTACGATACCGTCCAACAGTCTCAAGGAAGCCGCATGCGCTGCCATCATGGCCCGAATCGCATGCCCGATTTTCCAGGCCGTCTTCTGATTGACACCAAGCCACTTGGCCAAAAAGACCGAAGAGACACCCTTGCTGGAGTTGATCAGGAAATACATGGCCAGTAGCCAGGTCCGAAGCGGCAGTTTGGTGCTGTGCATGGGGGTCTTGGTCGTCACCGTGAACTGCCCTCGGCAACCACTGCATTCATACAATCCGGCCCGGACAGAGCCCCCTGAGAGCAACCAGGACTTCAGACATCCACAGTGCGGGCAGACCCGACCATGGGGCCAAACAACTTTTTCCAGGTACTTCCGACACGCTCCATCACTTGGAAAAATTTTGCGAAACTGATTGAGATCCATAGACATACCCCCTTTAGGGAGCATGTTCCACCATGGTTGTGACAGTTTACGTCACACCCACCTTCTTTTGGTGGATAGATCCGTTAAACGGGGGCTGAGGAATGTCGCCTGATGCTTGTCGGGCCCGCGGCCGTCAAGAGTAATAATCATCATTGCATTTCAAAAGGAGGGATTATGAAACAGGTTTTTTTCGGATTTGTTGTGCTTGGATTAATGGTTGTGGCAGTACCCTCGTTGGCCGCGGATATCCCGGCGTATAACTGGTCAGGTTTTTATGTCGGCATCAATGGAGGTTACGGTTGGGGAAAGACCAATTGGGATTACATCGGAGGTACAACAAAAGCTGACCACCATGTGAGCGGGGGGATGGCCGGTGGTACCGCCGGGGCAAACCTGCAGTTATTGCCCTATCAGGGCAAAATGCCTGCTGTAGTGGGTGGCATTGAAATCGACTTCGATTGGGCGGATTTTGATGGCAGCGGTCCCTGTCCCAACCCGCGTTTTCGTGCGGAATCGAGCATTGATGCGCTGGCAACCTTACGCGGCCGGCTGGGTCTTGCATTCGGCCGTCTCCTTATTTATGGAACCGGTGGTCTTGCTGTGGGCAAAGTAGATGTTGATACTGTCGATACAGAGGGTGCTGCCATTCCCCCGAGCGGCACCCCGAAAAACGGCGAAGACAAATGGAGAGCCGGATATGTCGTTGGCGCAGGCGCTGAATATGCTTTATGGAAAAACTTCTCCCTGAAAGTTGAGTACCAATATTATGATCTGGGGAAGAGCAGACATAAGGTTGACAACGATCTTCCGGTCTATGCTGGTGCGCGTGGAGAGTTCATCCGCGGCGGCATCAACTACAAGTTTTAATCCAGCTGGGATGCAGGACGCAACAAACGTGCATCATCAATTTCATAAAGGGCATGAAAATACGCTTACATTTGGCAGTGCATGCTGTTTTCTAGAAACAGGCGGGGGGGCTTGAAAGATATTTGCTCTGCTTCGGACTGGTAAATACCGTGTTTTTCCGAGTTTTTACGAGGATTGCCACCACGCTTCGCACTCCGGCAATCGGTAAATTAACGTTGTTGAAGGAATCCTTCCATGATTCATAACGTGCTTTTTGATCTGGATGGTACTTTGACTGACCCTAAAGAAGGGATAACCCGGTGTATTCAATTCTCACTCACGCGGCTTGGCAGAAAAGCGCCAGCTGCAGATGCTCTATTGTGGTGCATTGGTCCGCCTCTGAGAAATTCCTTCGCCCGCTTGCTCGAAAGCGATGATGCTGAATTGTTGGATTTGGCTTTAAACCATTACCGGGAGAGATACACTGAAATTGGAATTTACGAAAACCATGTTTATCCAGGGATTGTCCCGGCGCTTCGCAAAATCCGGGAATCGGGGCGCCGGTTGTTTTTGGCTACTTCCAAACCGACGATTTTTGCCACTCGAGTTCTCGACCATTTCGACCTGACGCAGTTTTTTGATGGGATCCACGGCAGCGGGATTGATGGCCGCTTATGCGAAAAGACCGATCTTGTGGCACATATTATCAGGACATGGAATCTTGCTCCCAGCTTGACACTCATTGTGGGCGACCGGGTACATGATGTGATTGGAGGAAAAAGCAACGGCATAATGACGGCACTCGTTACCTATGGTTATGGAACCCGGCGCGAGATCGAAGCGGCAAATTCTGACTACATTTTTGAATCTCCATCTGAGTTAGTTTTCATCCGGAAACGGCCCTTTTCCGCCATGGCGGCGTCAATCCGCAGGCTTGCTTGTGCGGCGTACCGATGTACGCCTCCGCGCAGCCCCTTGATTTCCTTGCCACAACGAAAAATTGCTCGTTTCCCATATGAAAACCACGATGTATCCATCCGGAGATTCCGGATGGATAAGAGTTAGTGAAAATCTTTCAAACAAAACGCGCGACGAACCATCCGCTCGACCAGACGGCTGACTCTGGGTGGGTGCCGGAGTAAATGTATAAATCCTTGTAATTACGAATAAAGGACATGTTTTTGCAGTTGTGTTTCTGAACTCACTCCCCCTCTAACGCTAATTGTTGGGAGAAAACCATGATTAAAGAAAATCAGGTTGGCTTGTTTTTTCTGGGGCTGTTTGTAGCTATTGGCTTAGCTGTCTCCGGCTACTTTATAGGACAAACTTTGTACAATTCCAAAGTTGCCCTCAACACAGCAGAGGTTAAAGGTTTAGCTGAAAGGAGGGTTACAGCAGATCGGGTTAATTGGACAATCGCTTATAAAGTGTCCGGCAATAATAAAGAACAGATACCGAGATTATACGAACAAGCCGAAAAGCACAAGGAGACCATTAAAGATTTACTTAAAGAGAATAATTTTAGCGAAGACGAAATTCAGCTAGGAGTTCTTAGCTACGAGTTTTTTGAGTATAGAGATGAAAACCAGAAATTGGTTGATGAATCACATAGATTAACAGGGACCATTAGTGTTGAATCAAATAAAGTCGAACTCGTCAGTAAAGTTCGAAGTAACGTAAATAAACTGATTGCTAAAGGTATTGATATTGAAAACAGAGCACCTTTATATCATTTCACCAAGTTGAATGAAATAAAACCGGATATGCTTAGCGAAGCTACCAAAAACGCACGCATCGCTGCCAACGAGTTTGCTAAGAATGCCAATGTGACTGTTGGTGGAATCCGAAGTGCACGACAAGGAAATTTCATTGTCGTCGATGCCGGAGAACAATATGGCGATTCCGCAAAAATTGAAAAAGATGTTCGTGTTGTTACAACAATAACCTTTTATTTGAATGATTGATAAAGCCAGCTTGATTCATTCTTAATTTCAACAGGTTGGCCTGGTTTGCCCCCTGCTACCGTGCCCCCTATTGACCGTAGGCAGGAGGCTCTTTGAATGTTGAACCTTGAATTTCTCATCACTTCATTTGTCGTGGTCCTCATACCCGGTACGGGAGTCGTTTTCACCATATCTACCGGTCTCAGCCATGGTCGAAGGGCCAGCGTGTTTGCGGCACTGGGTTGCACTTTGGGCATTTTGCCCCATCTCCTGGCGACAGTGCTGGGACTGGCGGCTCTCATGCACACCAGCGCCCTCGCTTTTCAAACCCTGAAGTACGCTGGTGTTGCATACCTGTGCTACATTGCCCTTGCCACCTGGCGGGACCAGTCGGCTCTTGCCGTTGAAGCAGGCTCTTCTGCAGGCAAGGCCACGGATCTTGTTTTGAAGGCATTCCTGATAAATATTCTCAACCCGAAGCTAACCATCTTCTTCCTGGCTTTTCTTCCGCAGTTTGTTCAACCAGGGACCGCTGCGCCAGTCTTCCAGCTTATCCTGCTTAGCGCCGTTTTTATGGCCATGACGTTTGTCGTATTTGTTGTCTATGGCTTTCTTGCGCATGCGTTCCGGAAAGCGGTCATCGATTCGCCACGAGTCCAGATCTGGCTTCGCCGCAGTTTCGCAGCAACCTTTGCTGGCATGGCGGCCGAACTCTCATTCGCCGATAAATGACGGCCAGCCACCAGGTCAACCGGACTGGTGACACAGGGGCGTTTTCCCTTCAGGTTTCCACGAGGCGGGCCCGTTTCATTGTGCCGGTGAGAAAATCGTTATGTGATGAACATTTGACGGTCCAGGTTTTTTGAAAAGAATCTGCCGGGGAATTAATCTGATTAAAATTACGCCATTTCGCAAAGGGAATGTTGATTATGGGAAAAATCATCATGTTGTTTATGCTTGTAGCTTTGTTGCCAGGTTGTGCAAAACCCCTTTACTCGGTTGACCCGAACGGAAGCGTGGCTTCTGTCACCTATATCAGGCATGATGTCAATCATTATATTTCAGAAGAAACCGGGACAATTGTTCCCCGGGGAGAAAAGGATAAGTTCACCGGGAAGTTGATCTCAACCGAATACCGCCGCACATTTCCAACGGTAATTTATCTTTACAAGTCCGTGGAATGTTCAGGCACTCCGGTTGTCATGGGCCGTCTTGACCTGAAAAAAAGCGGTGATGCTACGGCAACCTTTAAGGTCAAGTCCGGTGTGCCTTTGATTAACAGTTACCGGACAAAGTTTCAAACATGCGAGAGGGACTGCTACAAGCATTTTTATACATCCTCCGTATTTGTTCCGGAGGAGAACGCAAAATATGAAGTCGTTTTAGAACCAATTGACGGTGTCGCTGTTTACAAACTGGAAAATGGTAGAAAAATCAAACAGGAAGTTGATTCAAATTTATCAGAGTCTTGCCAGTATTAAGCTATGACGCTCTGGTTTTTGAAATAGCGAGGTATATAAAAATGCAGATTACAGAACATATACATGCACTAAAAATACCTTTTAAAGTGCCTGTTTCTCAGAAAGTTTCGCTCGATAGATTCGCTTATGTTTATCTTGTTTTTGGCGACAAAATACATTTAATCGATAGCGGTGTGGCTGGCGCCGCAAAGGCAATTCTGGCGTACATAAAAGAGCACGGAAAAGAACCGGAAGACATTGCTTCTTTAATTCTTACCCATTCCCACCCCGATCACATTGGTGCAGCCAAAAGTATAAAAAAGCTGACTGGTTGTACGGTTTTTGCCCATAAAATCGAACAGGATTGGATTGAAGATACCGAACAACAATTTAAAGACAGGCCGGTCCCCGGATTTCAAAGTCTTGTGGAAGGTTCTGTAGAAATTGACAGATTTATTTCTGATGGCGAAATATTAGAATTGGGAAATAGCCTGTTTTGCACCATAGCTCACACCCCCGGCCATTCAAGAGGTTCTGTTTCACTGCTGATTGAAGAGGAAAAGTCTTTATTCTCAGGCGATGCCTTGATTTTCCCTGGTGACTTGCCAATCTACGAGAACATTGCAAATTCCATTGCCTCCATCAGAGCATTGCAAAAAATAGACAATCTGGAATATTTGTTCTCATCCTGGGAGTCTCCAATGCAAGGTCAAGAAAACATACGCAAGAGAATGGATGAGAGTATTTTATATCTCAACCGCATCCACGCTGCCGTTCTCAACAACAGCAATAATTCGCCACAGCAAAATATCATGGAGTTATGCCAGAAAGTAGTCAGTGAGCTTGGACTGCCATCTTTGGCCGTTATGCCGCTTGTTGCCAAAGCATTCGCATCGAGTCTTGCTGTTGAATCAATTTAGTATCCATCCGGAAACTTTGGATGAATACCGCGTCGTTTTCATGTGGGGAACGATCTATTTTTCGTTGTGGCCAGGCAATCAGGGGATTGCGCGTAGGCGCACATCGGTTCGCCGCGTCACGCGCAGGATAGGGAAGCGGACAGTCTGCGGTTGTCCGAAAGGCGAGGCCGGGGGCGGCCCGGGTCACACACAAGTCTGCGGATTGACGCGGCCGGTTATCGAACCGATATTTGAAATTCTCCGTTTTTCCCTTGAATTGCCTATCATGGATGTTCCCGGAATTCTTGCCTGATACAGGCATTTTTTTGAAAGGAAGGATGTGCCATGAATGAAGAAAAATGCTGCGAACTTGCGGAGCAGGCCTATGAGATCGCATATGAGCTGGATTCAAAATATGGCTGTTGCCCCCAATGTGTTTTGAGTGCCGTAAAAACGGTGATCGGGGACGAGGTGACAGATGTGCTGATCAAGGCCAGTCATGGCTTGTCAGGTGGCGGCGCTCTTGTCGGTACCGGTTTATGCGGCGCTCTGACAGGCGGAATCCTTGCCCTGGGCGCGAGGTATGGACGGGATCCCGATGCATTCAGCTCCGGCCCGGGTCTGGAAAATTTCCATGCGGGACGTGAACTTGTCTATCGCTTCGAGTCCGAGTTTGGCGGCATCTCGTGCGAGTATCTGCAACAGCGATTCAGCGGACGCACCTGGAACTTCTGGAACGCCAGCGAGTACCTGATGTTCGCCAATGAGCGCGGGAACCGGTGCGCCCGGGTCAGCGGCCTGGTGGCGAAGTGGGTTGTCGAGATGCTGCTTTCCTGATGCGGTAGCCGCTAGCGAAAACTTCGCCAGGCGAAACGCGGGAGATTCCCCGGGGCAAGGACAGAGTCGGGACGTTCTTCTAAAAAACCGGGCTGCCCATTTTGCAGGGAACAGCCCGGTATCCATTTGGCTTTTATCCTTGAAAAGCCTGTTTGGATGCGATCCATGGGCCTTGGGTTTCACCCTGGCCTCGCAAATCGATCAGAAGGTTGCCGTCCAGAGGCCATGAATATTGCAGTAGGCACGGGCTACAACCTCACTGTCCGGTGTACAGAACTCCGCGTCGGGATTTTCACCGGCTTCGCAAACAAGGGCTTTTGCCTTGCCCGGGGTGCCGCTGATGCGGAACTTGACTATCGGCTCTTCACCGGGTTGCAGGCGCTGGCGACAAACCTTGCCGTCGACAACCAGTTCGACCCACTCGATGTAGTGTTTTTCCTCCATCGGATGCGCCATGCTGCCGACTTTGACCTTGAACCCTGACATGGTTTTTTCGATGACAGGTACATGTTTTTCCTTGGCCGCATCGACAGTATTCTCAACCATCAGCTTCATGGCCGCACCGCAACAGATCAATTCGCCAGCTCCTTCATGCACGACTTCAACAATATTCCCACAGGCATCGCATTTGTAGATTTCCAGCAGCTTCGGCATTGGCTCCTCCTTGTATGGCTGGTTTGTTTGCATTCAAAACCGCGTCTTCTTCCAACTCCGGAAAATCGACAACCATGCAAGGGATCTATGGCCCCTTGCTTATGACAGCAGCGACCGGCCCCCGCACCGTGGCTATCTTCCGATGATGTGAAAAAATTGTTCTTTTACTATAACACGCCAATTCTCATCAGCAACTTTGCAGGTCACTGCAAAGCCCTGGAGGGGAATCCCGGAATCCCCGCCCATGGACCCGTTCTCCTGGGGGCGGGGAGTGACTACGGAGCCTTGTGCCCGGGACTACGGCTGGCGCATTGTCTTTCCGGCCATCCGGATGATGTCGTCCAGCGGATTGCCGTCGCCGTTAAGGTCGAGCATTGCGGCAAAGTTTGACGTTGTGGCGCCGCGACCGCCAAGCAGGCCCTTCAGCAGGCTGGCGAGCCCTTTCGGGGAGCGCTGTGATGCTGTGGTGGCGGTACTACCCTGCTTCGCCATGTAGCCCGTAACCAGCATCGCCAGCATCGGCAGCATCTTTTTCAGCAGTGTCTGGTCGAGGCCCGATTGTGATGCTGAGTTCTGTGCGACAGCACGGCTGACGTCTTTGGACCCGAAGATTGTTCCAAGGATGTTGTTGCCGCGGCTTACGTCCGTCGGCTGCGCTGCCAGCACCTGGTCGAAAAGGCCGCCACCGCCTAGTTGGCCGAGCAGGCCGCCGAGGCCTTCAAGACCCGTGGGCTGCGATTGTGCCTGCTTCTTGAACCCGCCGAGGATAGCCGGGATGAGAGCTTCGGCACCGCTTGCAGCCTGGGTTTCGTCGATGTCCAGTTCTCGCGCGATAGATTGGAGTCCGCCCATTTTGGCGAGGATGTCGGTGATCTGCATGTGTCCGATCCTTTGCTTTGATGGTTGCCCTTCTGGCTCAGTCCAAAAGGTCCGGGGGTATATTGCCGCCGTTGGAGACTTTGCTATTCTCTTTTCTGGTTTGTAAGGTTATGTGACCCGGCCAGGTCGCAAGGGTACATAGCCTTCTGCTCCCTGATAGTATACAATTTCCGAGAGAGTTTTGAGGTCCCCGTAGCCGGGGTTGGAAAAAAACATACCGGGAGTCACGGAACACTTTCCCTGTCAGGGAGTGCCCCGTTTCGGTATGGCGCAGTAAATAATGGTTTGGGATATCGGGTGACTGAAAATGCATAAAAAGACCATTGCCATTGTTACGGACAAGCCGAAATCGGTCTTCAACTCCTCCTATCTGATCAGCTATTTGATACCCTTGTGGCAGGACCGGGGCCACCGGGTGGTGATAAGCACGAAGTGGCCCTTTCCTGATGCCGATGTCGCTCTTCTGCATGTTGATCTCACCAGAGTGCCGCTTGTTTATCGCTTGATATCCAAAAAATACCCGGTGGTTCTAAACGGAAACTTCCCTGATAATTCCAAAGCGATAGTAAGCCAGCACCTGTTGAAGATTGAGGATCATTATGCTGGACCCGTTATCGTCAAGACCAATGGCAATTTTGGCGGCATGCCTGATATCGCTAAAAGTTCCAAAGGGGATAGCCGCAGGGTGCTGAATGAAACATCCAATTTGGAAACGTTGAATTGGCACGCTATCCGGGCGATAAGTCCGGAAAGTTATCCTGTTTTTCGCGACAAATCAGACGTTCCGGCAGGGGTGTGGCGCAACAGGCATCTGGTGGTGGAAAAGTTCCTGCCCGAGTACGACGGTAATGGTCTGTATCGCATGCGGGCCTGTTTCCTTTTTGGCGATCAGGAAGTAAACATGGTGGTTACCTCGGAAAAACCGGTTATCAAGGGGAGTAATATCTGCAGCAGGGAGTTGTTGGATGAACCGGCTCCCGAGGCGCTCAGGGTTTTGCGAAAAAAGCTGAAAATCGATTTTGGCCGGTTGGATTATGCCGTCTCGGAGGGCAGGGTCGTTCTTTACGATGCCAATAAAACCGCGACACTGAGCCGGCAGTCTAGTCTTGAATGGGCCGACAGGGTTATCCGCCCCTTGTCGCACGGCATTGAAAAATATCTGTGAGGTCACGTATGGCAAATATTGAATGGAATTCCGATGTCGTCTATTCCAGAATCATGAGCCAGACAGACAAAAAACGCTACGCCGCAGGTTCTCCCGACCCCTGCGAGGTCGGCGTGTATGCCGGCTGTCTGCCCGAAAACAGCTCGATCGGCGTGGTTCTGGGGATGACGCCCGAGTTGCGGAATATGGCGGCACAACACTGCAGTCAATTGATATCCATCGATCATAGCGAGGCGGCCATTGCCACCTACAAGGATTGGCTGGCGCCGGCGCTGCGGCACAAGGAGCAGGTGGTGCACGGCGATTGGAGCGCCCTGGAGAGCATTTTACCGGAAGCTCCGGATTTCATTCTCGGGGATGGTGTTTTTGGCAATATCGTTCCAGTTGACAAGTATTCAAATCTGCTTTGCGCGATAAGAGCGGCTTTGTCCCGCAAAGGCTGTTTTGTTACGCGACATTGTCTGATGCCCGAAGCGGTTTTGGACAAACCGGAGCACCGTCGGGATCTCCTCGAAAAGTTCCGCCGGCACCTGATAGACGAAGCCGGGTTTGGTTTGAGCATGCGCCTGCAGGGATATGTTGATATTGCCTACGACAGAGCCGGCTTTGTCCTGGATAACGCGAAAGTGTTTTCGGCGGTCGACAGGGATCATGAATCCGGCATGCTTTCATTATCCGAATATCAGATAATCCGGCGCTATCTGTTTGGCGGGTTGAACACCATCCCTACGAGAAATGCCTGGGAAGCATTGTTGCATAAGGCCGGTTTCACCTTTGAGCGACGGCATTGCCGGGGAAAATACTGGTACGATTATTACCCGATATATGTCTGCCGCCCTTTGTGAACCCCCAAGCGGGAGATGAAAACGGAAGCGGTCCCGGTCCCAGATCGCCACAGAGATTCTCCCAACAGGCCGGTCAGTTCCTCAGCGTTGCCGTTAACCGATGTGGCTGTAGCAGCAGGTCCAGAGCATCGTTGATATCGTTACAGACAATATCCGCAGCTTGCATCGCAGCGATAGCGGCTCCTTCTTTCTGAACAACACAGACTCCCAAGGCCGCATGTTGCAGCAACATGCCATCATTCCTCCCATTTCCAATCGCCAGTACACTTTTCAGACCCAGATTCTCGGCATATTCCAGTTTGGCCTGATCCTGCCGGTTTTTACCGATAATTTTCAACGTACAGGAAATCTTCGCCAGTTCCGAGCGGGCACTCGCGTTGGTATCGGCGGTAATGACATGCAGGGAAACCAATGGACTCAACTCTTCGAGTCGTGAGGCGACCCCGGGAATCAGCTTGCCATCGACAGCAAGCGTGCCGTTGAAATCGAGAATGACATGTTCAATTGTGAGGCTTTCTTTGTCGGGAATATGGAGGGACAGCATGAAACACCCCTTTGCTTGAAAGATATGACAAAGCCAGGCCCGGCTGGACTTGTATCCGGTATTTCGGGCAAATGCGGAAAAGTTCTGCTTATTCAGGAAACAACGGTACTGTCATCAAACGTGACGATATGATCGGAAATACGGCTTACCTGCTCCAGATAATGGGAAACCAGCAGAATGGTCAGGCGATCCTTCAGCCCCACAAGAAGCTCTTCAATCGCTGCCATCGACGCCTGATCCAGGGATGAGGTAGGCTCGTCCAGGAGTAACACTTCCGGTTCCAGGGTCAGCGCACGCGCAATGCACAGTCGCTGCTGTTGTCCCCCTGAAAGGCTGCGAGCATCATCATTCAGCCGATCCTTGACCTCGTCCCACAAATTCGCCATCCGCAATGCGTGTTCCACCTTGTGCTCGATCAGCTTCCGGTTTCTTTCGCCGGCCAGTTTCAGAGGAAAGGCGATATTTTTGTGAATGCTCATGGGCAGAGGATTGGGGGCCTGGAAAACCATGGCCACCATTTTCCTCAACTCCGTCACCGGCATGGCGGGAGCATAGACGTCACGAAATCTGCCTTGCAGCTTAATCTCCACCGCCCCGCTCATATCCGCATCCGACACGTTTTCCCACAGACGATTGAGAGTCATTAGAAATGTGGATTTGCCGACACCGGAAGGCCCGGTAAGAGCCGTAATCGCATTCTCGGCAAAATTCACGTTGACATCTTTCAGTATCAGCCGGTTCCGGTAGGAAAAAAATAGATTTTCGACGCGGATTTTGATCGCTTCAGTCATGGTTTGGCTCTGGCTCATGGCCGGTAAAATACGAAGTGCGACAATCCCTTCCTGATACCATAGGCTACTGCGAAAAGGAGGGCACACAAAAGCAGGAGGATAATGGATGCCCCATACCCCCGCATCAGTTCCTCGGGATCGGAATACTGGGATGAAATGTAATAGATATAAAAGGGCAGCGCTTCGAATTGGGCAAAAACAGAACGCGGCACCCCGGCAGAGGCAACAGCCCCGGTCAGCATAATAACCGCCGTATCTTCGGCACAACGGCCAATGGCAAGAATGATTCCGCTCATGATGCCGGAGAGGGACCGGGGGATCAGTACCAGAAAAACATTCTGCAACCGCGTGGCCCCCAAGGCGAGGGCCGTCATGCGAATATTCGAAGGAATACCCTCGAGAGCCGCCTGGGTCGTACGGATAATATAGGGCAAAACGAGCAACGACAGTGCAATGCTCGATATGAGCAGGCACGGACCGATCCGGTTGGAATACTGTTTGTGCAGAAATACGGCAAAGGAAAAACCGAAAAGTCCGATGACGATGGAAGGGATACCGGACAGAACATCAAAAAAAGCATCCAGTGCTCTTTTTATCCGTGAACCGGCATACTCCGCAAGGTAGATGCCCGTGGAGATACCTATCGGGATGGCCAGTACAATGGACAGAATGACAAGAACAAGTGTGCCGGCAATGGCCGGAAAGAGCCCGTCAAAAACCCGGGTCCTGAATAACAGCGCCCGCAACGGAGGGGTATCGCCGAAAATCAAAGACAGATTGAGGGAGGTGTATCCTTTGATAAACAAGTATCCGAGTAGCACCAAAACGGCAGACACCAGGATCAGGCCGGCTATCCACGCAAAAACAATGGAAAAAATTTCGAGAGTCCGGGGTTTCAAGCTTTTTTGTTCTCCGCAAAACTGAGATATCGAGCCAGAAACGTTACCACCAAGGTGAACAGATAGAGAACAACCCCGCAGGAAAAAATCGACCGGAACTCGGGGCTCTCGTAATCCGCGGCGATCACCAGAGCGATATGTGCCGTAAGGGTTCGGGCCGGTTCCAGAACCGATTCGGGAACCCGGACCGAGTTGCCAGCCAGCATCAGTGCCACGAGCGTGTCGCCCACAGCCCGGCCCAAAGCCAGAATAACGCCATTAAGCAGCCCCTTTCTCGCTGAGGGAAGAATAACATAAAGCAGTTTTTGCACAGGACTCGCGCCCAGCGCATCGGCGGCATCCAGATAGGATCGGGGAATTCTGGCGAAACTGTCACAAAAGAAAAGAGTCATGGTGGGTGTGATCATGATGCCGAGCACCAGGGCCGCGGTAAGCACGCACATCCCTGATCCGTCCTGAAAAAGTTCCCGGACAAATGGAACAAGCAGAAAGATACCCACGAAACCATAGATAACCGTTGGGATCCCCGTCATCAACTCGATGAGTCGACGAAAAACCCGGCTGACAGGTTTCGGAGCAATGGTTGTAATCAGAAAGGAGCAACCGAGGCTGAGGGGAAAAGCGACGGCCAAGCCCAGCAGTGAAATGCACGCCGTACCCACGATCATCGGATAGATACCGAAGGCTCCCTGATAAGGTGCCCACGGTTTCACCAGGAGTTGGTAAAACCCGCCCTCTCTCATCAGAGGCAAGCCCATGAATACCATGAACACCAGAATGGCAACGGTGATCAAAGAGCTTGCCAGTGCGGAGAGGAAAAATGCCCTCTCCGCAACCCGTTCTCCAATCTTTTTCATCGGACCGGAATGAATCCTTTTTCTTCAATAATCTTCTTGCCCTCCGGCGTAAAAAGAAAATCGAGGAATTTTTTTGTCAGTCCCGATGGCTCCCCCCTGGTGTTGCTGTAAAGACCGCGGGCGATGGTATAAGTCCCTTCCTGAACCGTTTCGATGGTCGGCACAACCCCGTCCAGAGCAACGGGAGCCACGGTCGCATCGATGTGACCGACAGATACGTAACCAATACCGTAGGGGTCCTGAGCAATCGCCGATTTCATCGCGCCGTTGGATACCACGACATGGGCTCCGGGAATGATCTCTCCCTTGTCCAGGCCCTTTTTCCAGAAGACCTCCCGGGTCCCGCTGGCTTCATCGCGGGTGTAAATATTTATTTTTCTGTCTTCCCCGCCCAGCATTTTCCAGTTTTCGATCTTGCCGGCAAAAATATCCTTCATCTGGCTTTTGCTCAACGCCTTCACCGGATTTTTGGGATTGACTACCGGTCCGACACCGTCAATGGCCCATTTGTGCAAAACGAGCTTATAGCGGCTAATTTCTTCGTCAGTCGGTTTGCGTCCGCTGTTACCGATAGCCACCAGGCCTTCCCCCACCTGCTTGATGCCAACACCCGAGCCCCCACCGGCAATGCTGATCTGGATCTCAGGATTCATGACCATGATTTTTTTGGCAGCATCTTTCATGACAGGAATATGCGCGGTCCCTCCGGATATTTTCAGCACGCCCTTCTCGCCTTGAAACGGATCAAGGCTTCCGGAAAAAGCTGGCGCACAGACCAGCAGCAGAATGGAAATAATCAATAACGGTTGAATCCAGGAAATTTTCTTCATATGCTCCTCCGAAAAAAGTGGAAAAAACTCGATTCGAAGCTAGCAAATGCCTGGCTGGTTGTCTAATTGTAAATTTAAATACAAAGTTGCGGAAATATTGATTTTATCAATGGGGTGACATGGATACATATTGCGGCCGAAATTTTCAGGAGGGTTTTTCCATCTCCCGCAGGCGGCCGGGGATATCCCACTTTTTCATGAGTCTGACCACGGCACCCGGCACCCCGGCTTCCCAGTGCTCGTTTCGCGCCATCCGGCAGCGAATATCGGTGGCGCTCAACCCTTTCTCAGCAGCCGGCACTTCCCGAAGAATGTGGGTCGCCAGGCCAAGCGATTTGAAATACGCCAGTTTCCGCTTCCCCCAATCGTCATAGATGGAAACAAAAAACAGCGCATCGAGGGGAACATAATATCTGTACAGCTCGGGCAGATTGACGGGAAACGGCACCACTGAAAAACGCGATGAGGCGATACCCGCCTCTTCCAAAACAGCCCGAATCATGACGTAGCGTTCAAAATAGGTCAGGGGATTGGAAATCGAGTGGCTTCGCTTTGGATCGACCGTCTCATCCCTGGTTAGAAAAGGATCCGGGTTGGTAATCCCCACGACCAGGTGACGGCAAAGCGCCATTCCCGCCTGGAGATAGGAGAGATGATCGTTATGGAGCACCTGAAAACGGCCATGGATGACTCCGGTTTCGACATCCGGGATCGGCTCACGGGCCATATTTGACAACTCCTTATCGTCCGCCATCGCTCTCTTCTTCACGACACCTCGTTGCAGCGCGCAGGCTCGACTGGCGAACAACGACCTCGGGGTTCAGTCGACAGGGAGGGGGGTCGCGTTGCCCGGCGTGAAAGGCTGGTCATCGGGAGCATCCATGAGTCCCCAGAGCTTGCCCCGGTCAAGAAAATTCAGGACCAGATACATGAGCTCCTTACCCCTGACAAGATTCAGCCCACCGGAAGCACAACTTACCTCGTCGAAACTCACGACCTTGTCGCGCCGCACATATCTCCCGGCCATGACTATCGGCACCGTCTCGCCGGTGTGAATCATGGTGCCGGAGGAAGCCGTGGCATGATCGGCGGTAACGATAAACAGAACATCGTCGTCGGCAACGATTTTCTCGATGGCAAAAGCGAGCGCCGCATCGATGGATTCTATTATCCGTTTTTTAAGAAGAGGATCTCTGGCATGACCTGCCTCATTGGCAACCTTGGTATGGACGTGCACAAAATCGAATTCCTTGGCCTGCCAGGCCATGGCGAGCCGTTCCTGCAAATCCTTGCCGGGATCGCCCGTATCCCTGACCTTGCAGGTTTCCATGCCGACCACCTGACCGAGCCCCTGATAAACGGCACCGGACGCGATCATCAGCCCCTTGAGCCCCCATTTGTCGGTAAATGAAGGCAGGTGCTTCATCATTCCGGCTCGCTGCGTACCGACCGCATTAATGGCCGGAAGTCCCTCCCGGGTTCGTTGTCGATTAAGTGGATGCGTGGCAAGTGTCCGATAACTCCAGCGCAGATAGTCGTTGAGAAACCGGGCGGTATTCTGGGTGAGCGGATCCTCCGCCATGGCGCGCAAAGGGAGAACCTCCATCAGGGGGCGCCCTTCGATGATTGGATTCGAGTCGGTAACGGCTTTCGACACCTTCCCTCGCAAACGGAGAATGCCGCCGATCCCTTTTGTAGGTAGGAATTCGGCCTCAATGGCATCGCGGCTGAAAGCGCGGATCGCCCCGTGAAGAGACTGACAATCCTGACGGTCGAGAGGCGGATTTTCATGGCGAAGCACAAGGCGCTGTTGCTCTTTGGTCACAGAGAAGATGCGTGCCAGCAGGGCCACATCATCCAGTCGGATGTCGATTCCTTCCCCCAAGGCTTCTACAACGCCCCGCCCCGGGAAATCCTCTATTTGATAACCAAACATGAGAAAATGGGCAAGCTCGCTGGGCAAGGCCGTTCCCTGGAGGTGGGAGTGGAAAAGTCCGTTCATGCCGAGAGAGGCGATTTTGTCGAGATTGGGTGTGGAGGCGGCCTGAAGAGGGGTCCTGTGGTCAAGCTGGGGGTGGCTCCGGTCACCAAGGCCATCGAGAAGCAGAAGAATACAGCGCATGCCCGGTCCTTTGAAAAAAGCGACAAATTCGCAGGGTATACCTTGTTTTTATCCGGAGTCCCCGGATGGGCACCAGCTTAGACACTCCCCAGGAAAAACGGAATTTGTTGCCGCATTGCATCGGCCTGCAGGGATGATGTTTGGAGGTAGCTTTGCAGCAGGTCGCGCGTATGCAACAATTCCGATGGGTTCATGAGTTCAATGGCCCACCAGTCGCAAGAGTCAGACAAACCGAGAAGATCAAGGCGTTCGCTGATGTCGGAAAGGGCATCGGGCGGAACGTGACCGTAACCCTCCAGTTCCGTATGGTAGACATGTGCATTGAGAAGCCTGTCGCGATGGGGCAGGATGTATTCGGCGAAGAGGTCCTTCCCCGGATGCAGATGCCGCACCGCGTGAGCATGGCCGATATCGATGGTGACGTAAGCATCGCTTTCCGTCACGATACGATGGAACAGCAGCGGATCGTTGGTGAGCGGAGTGGTGAGATTTTCCAGGGCCACGGCGACGCCATTGCCACGGCCATACGCTACGAGAACAGCCAGGTTCCTGATGGCTCGATTCATATCGATGCCCTTGCCGGAGGGATTGCCGAGCCCGGAATGCACCGTCATGTAGCGCCCGCCTGCAGCAGCTATCTGGTCGACGGTACGCAACAGCAACGCCAGGGATTCATCGCCCCGCTGATCGCTGTAGGCTACATCCACACCGTGAAAACGACAGTGGTAGCGCACCTGGAATCCCGCAAGGTCCTTCATGAGGGAGAGGAATTCTGGTTCCGGAAGGGTGGGATCCAAAGACCAGTCGATGGCGGAAAAACCCTGTTCGGTTGCAAACGCCACCAGTTTTTCGGTATTTTGGTCGAATATGTTGCACATGGCGATTGTCGGTTGCATGGAGCGACCATATACTTTCGTTAGCGATAAATCAAATCGATAATATCAACAATACGATCAGGCCTGATCGGTTTATCCGATCGGGCGGGTCTTATCCGCAAATGTTCGAAGAAAATGAATGTTCCTTGGTTTTTTCTCAACCGAACAGGAGGCTGCAAACATGAATCCTAAAGTTCGTATTATGCCGTGTCTGGACATGCAGAACGGACGCGTGGTCAAGGGCGTGCACTTTGTGGATATCCGGGATGCCGGCGATCCGGTGGCCTGCGCACGCGCCTATTGCGAGAGTGGCGCCGACCAACTGGCCCTTCTGGATATCACCGCCACCGTCGAGGGCCGGGCGACCATGCTGGAGGTGGTCGGGCGCGTGGCCGAGGTGACCACGGTTCCCTTCACCGTGGGTGGCGGGATTGCCGATGTGGCGTCGGCGGAGGCGGTGCTCAAGGCCGGCGCCGACAAGGTTTCCGTCAGCAGCGCCGCGTTTCGCAAGCCGGATCTGATACCGGAACTGATCAGGTCCCTTGGCGCCCTGCGCGTGACGGTGGCCATCGACGTCGACCGCAACCCGGCCCTGCCGTCTGGCTACGAGGTTTATGTCGACGGTGGCCGTACCGCAACGGGGTTCGATGCCGTCGAATGGGCCAAGCGGGTGGATGGTTATGGAGTGCCCGTCATCCTGCCAACCAGCAAGGCCGGCGACGGTGCCCGGACCGGCTATGACCTGCCGGTAATCAAAGCCATCAAGTCGGCGGTTGCGGCGGAGGTGGTGGCGTCCGGCGGCGCCGGAAAACTGGAGCATTTTTATGAAGCGGTGCAAGCCGGGGCCACCATTCTGCTGGCGGCCTCCATGTTTCATTTCGGCATGGTTCGCATCGATGAGCTCAAGCAATTCCTGCGGGAGCGGGGAGTGGCGCTGGCCTGAGGGTTTTATGGTGGACCTTGTGGCAATCCTTCAGGCACCCGGGTTTCGCAGGGAACGCCAACCTGGCACAAACCGCAGGGTGTGGCGCCGGTTCCATAGGTTGTGGCGGCATAGGGCGCGGTTGTGTCGCGAATATACCTGAAACATGCCTGTTTGTTGTGTCCGTCCCGGGTGGTGATGGCTCCGGCCGGGCAGCGCCTGGCGCAAAGACCGCAGGTGCCCTTGGCGTACCACAGGCACCAGGCGTGATAGTCTTCTCCGTAAACCCTCTTCGTGACAGGCAGCTCGATGCGGGACACGACCGAGCCCAGGCGTACGGCCTGCCCCCATCGGGTAATCAGTGCATCCGAAAGTCCGAAGGTGCCGTGCCCGGCAACGAAGGCGGCGTGGCGCTCCGACCAGTTGGAGGCCAATCCGAAGCGTTGCGAAATGCGACAGCCGAAGGCGGGCAAACGCTCCGGCGCCACCGAGGGATATCCGGCCCGGGTGAGGGCCTCTGCGAGGTAAAGGCGCAGCGCCCCGTTGAACTCTTCACCGTGGAATCGCGATCGCGCCCAGCGTTCGGCCGGCATGGTCTTTTCGGCACGCTGGTCCGCACGGGTTTGGGGAGTCTGCGGCAACACATAGCTGATGACCCGCAATTGTGCGCCGCCCGGCGCCGGCAAATGGGGAAAGGCAAGGGCATAAGCCTCTGCCGGAGTCCACAGAAAGGTGCCGATCATTTCCTTGTGACGAAGAAACAGGGGGTCGTCGCCTCGCGCTACGGCTACCTGCGGCTCAGCCCATGCTTTCTCGCCGGTATGGAGCCCCAGATTGTTACCGGGGGCGGATGCCCAGAAATCGCGGATGATTTTATCAATGCAAGGGACAGATTCGATGGCCAAGGTTCTCTCCCGGCGTGCGCAGTTCGATCCTGAAGATTTCATGTTCGTAGCATTTTTTTGGCCTGGCGTCACCACTACGTTTGAGAATGCCTTTCTTCGAAAGGTTGTCAAGGGGCGGGGGGGCGGATTTGTGACGATCAGGCATTGTCGGCATTTGCCCCGGCACGCAAGGACGGCCCACTTGTCATTTTTATTCAAGGACTTGCGGGTGTGAAAAGCCTGTCCGGCAAAAACCCAATCACATTATGGATAAGGAACAACGATGAGCGACGCAAACAAATCCATCCACGAATTCGATTTCAAATTGATCTGCGAATATTTTTCAAATCTGGAGCGGCAAGGGCCGGGAAGCCCCGAAGCAACGCTCAAGGCGCTGTCTTTTATCGATAACCTTGCCAATGACTCGAAAATCGCTGATCTGGGGTGTGGAACCGGCGGACAGACCATGGTCCTGGCCCGACATGCGCCGGGGCATATAACGGGCATCGATCTGTTTGCCGATTTTATCGATATATTTAACGCCAACAGCTGTAAATGGAATCTTCAGGACAGGGTTTCCGGCATTGTCGGTTCAATGGACAATCTTCCCTTTCAACGTGAAGAGCTGGACCTGATCTGGTCGGAGGGCGCAATCTACAATATCGGGTTTGAAAGAGGCCTGAAACAATGGCATGGATTTTTGAAGAGGGGAGGTTTTATTGCCGTTTCCGAGGCCTCCTGGTTTACCCGGGAACGACCCGCCGAAATCGATGCATTCTGGAAGGACGCTTACCCTGAAATCGACGTTATTTCCCGCAAGGTCGAACAGATGGAAAAGGCCGGCTATATCCCCGTGGCGACATTTGTTTTGCCTGAGAACTGCTGGCTCGACAACTTTTACACTCCGCAGATATCTGCCCAAAAGAAGTTCCTGGAAAAACATGCAGGCAACACAGCAGCCGAGGAACTCGTGAAAAATCAGCGGCATGAAGCGCATCTGTATGATAAATACAAAGATTTTTACGGGTATGTTTTTTATATCGGGAAAAAGATCTGAGTCGGGCAGAAGCACGCCTTGTTCGTCAGGATACAATTTCCACAACCATCAAAAAAGGAGTGGTTCGATGGATATGACCATGCTGAGCGGATTTTTCATGTGGTGCAGCATCCTGAATCTGGGGTTGCTGACGCTGGCGTTTCTGGTGAAGGTGTTGTGCGGCGATTTTGTTTACAGGCTCCACAGTCAGTGGTTTCCCATGCCGCGGGAAACCTTCAATGTGGTGTTTTATGCGCTTCTCGGCGGGTACAAGCTGCTGGTTTTCGTGTTCAATGTCGTTCCATGGGCGGCTCTCGCCATGCTCGGATGAAAAGCTCGCGCCCGGCATCCTCGATGCGACAATGCAATGGTCATGGCAGGCATTAGCAAACCCGCCATGACCATTGCAAAAAGTAACCCGGCTACAGGGCCAGGGCGGCTTCTTGTCCGAAGTGTTCCGTTCTCATTCTGGCAACTTCGGCGCTTTCGAGGTATTCGTCAAAAGTCATTGCCCGGTCGATGAAGCCCGCGGGGGTGAATTCGACGATGCGGTTGGCAACCGTCGACAGAAACTTGTGGTCGTGGCTGGCAAACAGGATCACCTCCGGAAAGGCGATCAGTCCGTTGTTGAGAGATGTGATGGATTCGAGGTCGAGGTGGTTGGTCGGTTCGTCGAACACCAGCACGTTGGCGCCGGTCAGCATCATCCGGGCGAGCATGCAGCGCACTTTTTCCCCGCCGGAGAGGACATTGGATTTTTTGGTCGCTTCTTCGCCGGAAAACAGCATGCGGCCCAGAAAGCCACGGGCAAAGCTCTCTCCTTCGGTCGGCGCGAACTGCAGCAGCCAATCGATCAGGGTCAGGTCATTTTCGAAAAAGCGGCGGTTCTCCTTGGGGAAAAAGGCCGGCGTGATGGTGACTCCGAAACGGAAAGAACCGCTGTCCGGTTCGAGTTCGCCGGCCAGGATCTGAAAGAGGGCGGTTTTTGTCTGGGCGTCGCCACCGACGAAGGCGATCTTGTCCCCCTTGTTGACGATCAGGCTGAAGTTGTCCAGCACCTTGACGCCGTCGACGGTTTTGCACAGATCCTTGATCTCCAGGATGATATCGCCGCAGGCGCGCTCCGGTTTGAAGACCACAAAGGGATACTTCCGTGAGGAGACGGGCAGGTCTTCGACGGTGAGTTTTTCGAGGAGTTTTTTGCGCGAGGTCGCCTGCCTGGCCTTGGAGGCGTTGGAACTGAAGCGCTGGATGAACTCCTTGAGGTCGTTGGCTTTTTCGGTTATCTTGCGGTTCTCTTCCTGTTTCTGCTTCAGTACCAGCTGGCTGGCTTCGTACCAGAAATCGTAGTTGCCGACGTAAACGGTGATCTTGCCGAAGTCGATGTCGGCGACGTGGGTGCAGACCTGGTTGAGGAAGTGCCGGTCATGGGACACGACGATGACCGTGTTCTGGAACCGGGACAGGAACTCCTCCAGCCAGGCGATCGACTTCAGGTCGAGGTGGTTGGTCGGTTCGTCGAGCAGCAGAATGTCGGGATTGCCGAACAGGGCCTGGGCCAGCAGCACGCGGACCTTTTCCCCGCCTTCGAGTTTCTTCATCTTTTTGTGGCGCAGATCTTCGGGGATGCCGAGGCCGTTGAGGAGCACCGCCGCCTCCGACTCGGCCTCGTAACCGTTCATTTCGGCGAACAGGGCTTCCAGTTCGCCGGAGCGAATACCGTCCTGTTCGGTGAATTCCCCCTTGGAATAGATCGCCTCGCGCTCGGACATCACCTCGTAGAGGCGCATGTGACCCATCATCACGGTATTGAAAACCGTCTCTTCGTCAAAGGCGAAGTGGTCCTGGCGCAGCATGGCGATGCGCTCGCCCGCGCCAATCGAAATGTCGCCCTTGTCCGCTTCGATTTCACCGGCGAGGATTTTCAGAAAAGTTGATTTGCCGGCGCCGTTGGCGCCGATGAGGCCGTAGCAGTTGCCGGGGATGAATTTGATGTTGACGTCTTTGAAAATGACCCTTTTCCCGTAGGCGAGGGCCACATTGCTGGCGCTGATCATGGTTGCGATACTTCCTTGTCTGAAAAAACAAAAGAACCACGGGAAGAGAGATCCCCGCGGTTCACGAGAGCGCCCCTTATACCATTTAACGGCAGTCAGCGGCAACCGGTTTTCATTTTTCCTGTTTTCCTTTTCGTTTTGCCCTGGGGTGCGGAACCGGGACATACCACCAACGACTCCGCGACAGGAGGCTATTGTCATGAACATATGGGTGGACGCGGATGCCTGCCCCGCAGTGATAAAAGAAATTTTGTTTCGGGCGGCGAGACGCATCGGGGTGATGCTGACCCTGGTCGCCAACCACCCCCTGCGCTTCCCGCCCTCCGTGCACATCTGCCTTGTGCAGGTCCCCCAGGGGGCGGATGCGGCCGACCGTGAGATCGTCAGGCAGCTCCGGACCGGAGATCTGGTGATCACGGCGGATATTCCGCTGGCGGCGCAGGTGATCGCAAAGGGCGGCTACGCCCTTGACCCGCGTGGTGAATTTTACGATGCCGACAACATCGGCGAGCGTTTGAGGATGAGGGATTTTATGGACAGGCTGCGTGGTTGCGGCATCGATACCGGCGGTCCTTCATCGCTGACCCAGCGTGACCGGCAGGATTTCGCGAACCGGCTGGATCAGTTTTTAACGAGATACGGGAAACAGGGGTGACAGGTTCATGCTCAATCCATTCAGAAGACGCCATGTGCATTTTCTGCACATTGGCAAGACGGGTGGCGTTTGCCAGCGTCGCTGCAACTTCCGGATGACGATATCGCCGCGCACCGGAATCCGGATGGCCTGGACCGGTCCATCGATGCCAGGGGGCTTGCCGCGCTGAGGGCATGGTTCGCGGAGGATTATCAATTCATGTCATTGTGCCGAAAACTCATGTCCGAAGAGGGCAGAGGGGAATAACGCCGATGCTTTCGGGAGCGGGCATGGCGAAAGGTCACTGGGAGATCAGTTCGCCAATGAACAGGCTGCCGTTGTGGACAAAAAAGAAAGAGCGCAGGCCCGCCGCCAGCTCCGTAAGGCGCTCGGCGTAACCCTCTTCCTGCCCTTCGGCGGGCATGCCGAGACCGAGGATGACCAGGTCGGCGGATGCGCTGCGGGCATGAATCAGTTCCACCACGCTCGTATCTTCAGGTTTGGCCATCACCTCCACCTCGGCCTCGATGCGGATTTCCGGGATCAGTTTGGCAAGCATGGTTTCGGTCTGCTGTTTGATCATCTGGTTGGATGCGATGGTCATGATCTGAATGCGGGCATTTCGCCACTCGGGGTTGCGCGACAGCAGATAGGCCAGCAACAGCATCAAATCACCATTGCGCTGCAGGCCCCCCCACCATACGTGGATGCTACGGCGCTGACCTTCACGCAGGGGTGGCGGCGTTTCGACCTGCCCCAGCAGCATCGACCGGTTGATGTGCCTCAGCGGGCGGATAACCCGCAAAAAGTGGACCAGTCGCTCCATGTCGTCCGGCCACCCGAGGAGGATGGTGTTGGCGGCGATGCCGGCGATGCCGTTGGCCTGGGTCACAGTCATGATGCCCTGTTCGATGTTTTCCACCACATCGACCTCGCCGAATGCGACGATGCCGGCCTGGTCCAGCACGCGGTCGATGTGTTTCGCCCGTTCCAGAATATTCAGGTTCAGTTCCAGCAGGTTGCCCACCACCAATTCGCAGACCGTAACGACACCCCGTTCCTGGCTGAACCAGGCGCCGTAGCGGACCAGAGGCAGGCGTCTGTCGATGTTGCTCACGAACACCAGAATGTGCGGTCGCCAGTTGCGCGCCGTCATCGGCCACCGGGAAAGGCATACAAGCGCCCAGCGAATGACCGCTTCGTACAGATCCCGCCGCACATCGCCCCAGGCATGCGATCGTTCGCGCCGTCGCAGCAGCAGCCACAGGCCCAGAACCACCATGACGGCCGTCAGGCTGGCCCGGATATTGATCAGCAGCATGATGGCCAGGCATCCCGTGGCGCCCCCGAGACTCAGCCACCATGGGACCTTGATTTCAGGGCGCCAGGAAGGATTGCCGGACAGGTATTCCAGGGCGACAATCGCATTGATCGTGCCATAGACGCTGAGAAAAAACATGGTCACGACTTCAGCAACGGTGTTGAGGTCGCCGAGAAAAACCGCAAGCAGCGCAATGGCCAGGGTGGCAAGAAGGCCGGACAGGGGTTCCGCCGTGTGCTCGGCGGCGGCCAGCCAGCGGGGTGCCAGGCGGTCCGTGGCGAGGGCCTGCAAAGTGCGTGGCGCACCCAGCACGGATCCGACCGCCGAAGAAAAGATGGCTCCCCACAGGCCCGGCAGGACCAGCCAGGGCCCGAACAGGGCGATGCGGGTCCAGATCAGGGAGTTATCGCGCAGCGCTTCACTATCGGCGCCCAGGCAGAGCAGGACCGGCACCAGCATGTAGATCGCGAAGCCGGTCAGGGTTGCCATTACCGTGCCCCGAGGAATGGCGCGGCGCGGATTGGCCAGATCTCCGGACAGGCTCAGCCCGGCCATGATGCCGGTTACCGCCGGGAAAAAAACCGCGAACACGAACCAGAAGCTATACTGTCCGGACGCTTCGGTTGCCAGGGCTCGCGGCGCGCCGCCGCCGGCCACAACACCCCCGGCCAAAGCCAGCAGGGAGAGGGCGATCAGCAGGAGGATCGGTGCCTGCATTTTCAGGGCGACGCCGGCACCGCGAAACGCCAGGGCGCCGACCAGCACTATGACGAGAAACGCCGTTGCCTGCAGAGGGGCGCCCGGCCACGCGAAACGCAGGGATTCCGCCAGGCCGTAGGCATACAGAGTGACCGACAGTGCCTGGCAGAAAAACAGGGGAATGCCAATGGCCCCGCCAATTTCCGGCCCCAGGCTTCGCGATATCATGAAGTAGGCGCCGCCCGTGCCGACCCTGGTGTTGGTCGCGATGGCGGAGAAACCCAGGGCGGTCACCATGGTAATGCTGTTGGCGAGCAATACGATCAACAACGCTTTCCACAGCCCGATGTGGCCCACCACCCAGCCGAAGCGCAGGTACATGATGACGCCAAGAATTGTCAGGATGGTAGGGGTGAAAACCCCGATAAATGTGCCGAGTTTGCCTGCGGCCTTTTCTTCTGGGGCCAGGGTTTTTGCCATCCGTGCCCGAATGCGCTGAAAAAGGGAAAGCATGGTTGCGTAAGACCTTTCTCCGGCATGCCCCGCGGGGTTGCTGTGCCGCTTTTCGGCCCCGGTCTCTTACGGGGATGGCCGGCAATTGCAGAGCAACAGTTGCAGCATCCGGCCCCAAGCCGGGCAGGCTGGATCCAAGGCTGCTAGCAATGCCAGGGCATGATTGCCCGCGGCAGGAACCATCTTTTCACGTCGATCGTCCATCGGACGCGGACAGGTTCAGCAGCCGCAGGCTGTTAAAAATGACCAGCAGGGTGACGCCGGTGTCGGCGGCGATGGCCATCCAGAGCGTTGCTAGGCCGAGCATGGTCAGGATGATGAAGACCAGCTTGATGCCCAGGGCAAAGCCGATGTTCTGCTGAATGTTGCGCAGGGTGCGGCGGGAATGGCGGATCAGCCACGGCAGCTTGGCCAGGTCGTCCGCCATGAGCGCCACGTCGGCGGTTTCCAGCGCGGCGTCGGTGCCCATGGCGCCCATGGCGATGCCCAGGGTTGCCGCCGCCATGGCTGGCGCATCGTTGACACCGTCACCGACCATGGCCACGGTCCGATGTTTCCGTACCAGCCGGCCGATGGCCTCGACCTTGTCTTCGGGCAGGAGTTCGCAGCGATGGTCATCGACACCCGCCTCCGCGGCGATGGCGCGCGCCGTGCCCTGGTTGTCGCCGGTCAGCATGATGATCTGCTCGACGCCGGCTTGCCGGATTGCATCGAGGATGCGCGGCACGTTTTTGCGCAGGCGGTCGGCGACGCTGATCAGGCCGCAGACATGGCGGTCGTTGCCGAGGGCGATCACCGTATGCCCGGCATCCTCCAGTGCTTCCACCCGTTTCCGGATATCCGCCAGGTCCTGGCTTTTCTCATGCATCAGCCGGTGACTGCCGATCCAGAAAGCGCGGCCGTCGATCATCCCTTCGCCGCCTTTGCCGGGCAGGGCCTGATAGTGCTCGGCCGGCACCACGGTGATGCCGGAGGCGCGCGCCTTGCGCAGAATGGCTCGCGCCAGCGGATGTTCGCTGGTGGCTTCAAGGGCGGCGGCGCGTGTCAGCAGCTCCTCCTCGGTGTGGCCGTCGAGGGGGACAAGGACCTGGACTTCCGGCTGCCCTTCGGTGAGGGTTCCGGTTTTGTCCATGGCCAGAATCTTGAGGCTCCCGGCCGCTTCCAGGTAAAGCCCGCCCTTGATCAGCACGCCGTTTCGCGCCGAAGCGGTCAGGGCTGAAACGATGCTGACCGGCGTTGAAATGACCAGCGCGCAGGGGCAGGCGATCACCAGGATGACCAGTCCGCGGTAGACGCTCTCCGGCCAGGAAGCTGCTGTCAGCAGCGGCAGGGTTACGGCAGTGGCGATAGCCAGCAGCATCATAGACGGCGTGTAGTAAACGGAAAAACGGTCCACCCACTGCTGGCTGCGGGCGCGCCGCGCCTGGGCGTTTTCCACCATGTGGATGATGCGTGCCAGGGTGGTGTCGCTGGCGGCGCGGGTGGTACGCAGTTCCAGTACCCCTTCCTGATTGATGGTCCCGGCGTAGACCTCGTCGCCGGGTTGTTTGGACACCGGCATGGATTCGCCGGTGATGGGAGCCTGATTGACGGACGACATGCCCTTGATCACCATGCCGTCGAGAGGGATTTTCTCGCCGGGCCAAACCTGCACGGTGGCGCCGGGCGGTACCTCCGAGACGGGTTTTTCATGGTAGCCGCAATGATTTCCGCAAAAGTAACGGGCGGTGGGCGGGGTCAAATGGAGCAGTGCGCCGATGGCATTGCGCGCCCGTTCGACGCTCCAGTGTTCCAGCAGCAGCGACAAGGCGAACAGAAAGGCGACGGTGGCTGCCTCGAACAGTTCGCCGATGAGAATGGCGCCGATGACCGCCGCGATCATCAGCACGTTCATGTCCGGTCGCAGCCGGCGTATGGCCTGCAGGGCTTTTGGCAGCACATACCATGCGCCGCAAGTCACGGCGCCGAGATACAGCAGGGCTATGAATGTTGGCGGATTTTGCTCTGTGCCATGCAGGCCCGCAAAGACATCCAGCAGGCTGCCATGATGCATCCAGTGGGCAAAAAAAGCCGAGGCCAGCAGCAAACCGCTGGCGACGGTCGCGATGAGCCGCCCGTGGCGGGTCCAGAAGGGCTGTTTCGCAGCGGCATGCCGCAGCTCCCAGGGAGAGGCTTTCATGCCGGTGGCGTTCACCGCCGTGACGATTTCGGGGGCGGAGATGGCGTCCGGGTCAAATTCAACGGTCATGCGGGCGTTGACCACATCGAACGCCAGATCGATGATCCCGGGTCTGCCTCCGACCTCCCGTCGCAGTATCGCCACCTCTTCGGAACAATCCAGGCCCTGTATCTTATAATCGATGCGTCGCGACATAAGGCGTCTCCCGCCGGGAAGGAACACGGATGTCCGTTACCGCAAGGAACCGCTTGCGGGGAGAAAGATGCTCCTCTCCTCGAACTATACCGCAACCCGTCACCGTGGAAAAGAGCCGTTCCCGGATGGAAACCCGCTAAGGGGATGGAACGGGATTGTCCATGGGCGGTTGCGGATCGGTGTCTTCATCCGGCACCTCGTCTCCGACCGTTTCGGGTGGCTCTCCAACGCTGTTCTGTTCATCGCCTTGTATCAACAGCGATTCGATGTCCGGCAGCTCCAGGGACGGTGGCAGCTCCTGAAGCGGATCTCCGGCGTGTGCGGTGCAGTACTCCCGCGGCTCGCTGCCAATGCTGAAAAACTCGTTTCGGGTCACCGGGCAGGCGGTTGTGGCCGGCATTCCGGTGGTTGGATCAATGGCAAGGGAAATGACCGATTCCGGTTGCTTGAAGGAAGCCGCCGGGTGCCTGGCCAGCGCCGAGCGCATGAACCTTTCCCAGATGGGGGCGCTGACCGCGCCGCCGGTAAAACCCCTGCCGCCGGGACGGGGCTTGTCATAACCTACCCAGACGCCGGTAACCAGTTTCGGCGTGTAGCCGATAAACCAGGCATCCCGGTAGTCGCTGGTGGTGCCGGTCTTGCCGGCGGCAGGATAGTGTTCGGCAAACTTTTTAAGATTTTTGGCGGTGCCGTGGGTCAGAACATCCCTCAGCATCTGGGTTGTGATGAATGCCGTAGCCCCGGACATCACCGGAGTCCGCGGAGCCGGGGTGCGGGTCCAGGTTTTGGAGCGCCGGTCGTAGATCTTGATGATGGTGCGTGGCTGCACCTTGAGGCCGCCGTTGGCCAGCGGGGCGTAGGCCGCGACCAGTTCGTTGAGGGTTACTTCCCCGGTGCCGAGCGCCATTGACAAATCGTTGCGTGATCGCAGCGAAATTCCAAGATTGCCTGCAAAATCGGCAAAGTAGGGCGCGCTGATGGCTTCCAGCAACTTGACGGCAATGATGTTGTTGGAGTGTGCCAGGGCTTCGCGCAGGCTGACCTGTCCCTGGCGTTCATGTCCGTAATTCTGGGGTTGCCAGATTTTGTCGTCGCTGCGCCGATAGGAGACTGGATCGTCGTTCCAGAGTTCGGCGGCGGTATGGCTTTTTTCCAGGGCCGCGGCGTAGATCAGCGGTTTGATAGCCGATCCCGGCTGCCGTTTTGCGAACAGCGCACGGTTGTAAGCGCTTTGTTTGAAATCCACCCCGCCGGCGGCGGCCAGGATGTCACCAGTGCCCGGATCAAGGCACAACAGGGCGCCCTGCAGGTCCGGCGAGATGGTTCGTACCTGTTCGCTCAGGGTCTGTTCGGCGCTTTTCTGCAGCAACAGGTCCATGGCCGCGATCACCTGCAATCCGCCGCGCTCGAAAACTTTTTCTCCGTATTGCTGAACCAGCTTGTTGCGCAGGTGGGCCAGGTAATAGGAAGACTGCCCGGATTTTACGCTGGTGACGGGGCGTGCCGCCAGCGCCTGTTTGCGTTTCTGCGTGATCATTCCGAGCTCGGCCATGCGACTGAGCACCAGATTGCGGCGGGCCTTGACCTTGGTGGTATTGCCGCGCGGATTGTAGCGGTTGGGGGCCTTGGACACCCCGGCAAGCAGGGCGCATTCGTCATCGGTCAGCTGGTCGGGCCTTTTGTCGTAGTACAGCAGGGCGGCCTGGGCAATGCCCCAGGCACCATTTCCGTAGTAGATTTCGTTGAAATACATCTCAAGAATCTGCTTCTTGGTGTATTTGCGCTCATACTCCATGGCCAGGCGGGCTTCCCTGAGCTTGCGATCGATGGTTTTTTCCCCGGACAGGTGCTTGTTCTTGATCAGCTGCTGGGTGATGGTGGAGCCGCCCTCGGCCATTTCTCCCTGCATCACATCCTTGACCAGCGCCCGGGTGATGCCCTTGAGGTCGATGCCGCCGTGTTCGAAAAAACGTGCGTCTTCAATGGCGACCGTCGCGTTCTGTAAAAATTGGGGGATGCGGTTGATAGGCACCCAGTACCTGCGTTCAGCGGGGATGCGGGCTACGAACCGGCCCTCCCGGTCAAAAATCCTGATCGAAGAGTAATCCGCCGGAAGGATGGGGCGGGTGGCGATGGTTTCACGGGCCAAAACCGGCAGCACCGTGCCCAGAACCAGACAAGTTGTCAGACAGAAACGAAGAACAGGCTTTTTCATCAGAGTGCCAATAAAAGGGGCCACGGTCTTGATACTCCGGAATCGAAAGAATGGATAAACGCCAGGTTGGACCTGCCCCACCGATAAGGGAGGGAAAAGAGGCGGGAGGCATGGATCGCCACAGACGGCGAAACGGTCAACTTATACACCTTCTCTCGATTCTTGTCATGCCTCCTTTTTTGAGGGTGGCAGAGGCTCTTGTTCGGACGCTGACAGGCTTGAAAAGATCAAGGCAGGAGACTCTATGTGCCGAACCTGTCCGGGCATTCGGCGCAGTCGATTTTTTTGTCACAGGAACTTTTCCAGCAGTTGAACCCCTCCAGTTGTCCGTAAAGCATGCGTTCCAGGTGGTATCGGCTGCTGGATTTGAGCAGGACAAGCTCGTTTTGAACGGTGGCGTTCTCCAGAAAGCGGCAAGCGGCCTGAATGTCGTCGAAGAGATAGAGCCGGTTTGTCAACTCCTCGGTCTGGATCTTTCTTACATAGGTGGCTTTGCCGCCGACAAAGATCACGCGGTCCGCAATTTCCAGCGCCAGGCGGGCCATGGTGCGGTATTTCTGGGAATCGGAACCGGCGGTATCGCTGAAGCAGCCTATCACCACGGTCTTGCGCGACGCTGAGGCGTTTTTCATCAGAGCGATGGTTTTTCCGACGTTCCAGAAAGGCGCCTTGACGGTATCCTTGATCAACCAGGCACCTTGCGGGCTGCGGTGGATGGACAGCCGGGCGGGGAAGGATTCGACCCCCTTCAGGGAGGCGGCGCATTGCGACAGCGGCACGCCGACGGCAAGGGCTCCCGCAATGGCGGCCAGCAGGGAAGTGACCAGCAGGTCGCCGAACAGGCCGGTTTCGACGCGGACGCTTTCATGGCCATAGGTTACCGTCAGAGACAGGCGTTGCGGCCAGGCAGAACAAATGTCGCTGCCGCGGACATCCGCGTGTTCGCTGCACCCGTAGGTCAAAATGCCGGCGCGGGTATGTGGCGCCATTGACATCACGTGGGGATCATCGGCATTGAGCACGGCGGTGCCGGATTCGGGCAGCGCCGCGATCAGGTTGCCTTTTTCGGCGGCGGTGGCCTCCGGGGTGCGGAAGCTGGTGTAGTGATCCTGGCCGATGGTGGTGACGATGCCGATATGCGGAGGCAGGGCGCGGATGTTTTGCTCCATGTCGCCGGGGAAGCCCACCCCCATTTCCTGCACCAGAAAGCGGCAGGAGGTGCGCATTTTGCGCAGGTTTTTGTAGATGGCCCGGCTGGTGTTGCGGTTCACACCGGTATAGCAGGGAGCATGATCGCCCAGTATTTTGCCCAGAAAACAGGTGGCGGTGGTTTTGCCGCAGCTGCCGGTTACGGCCAGGACGGTGGTTTTGCGCAGATGCCTGAAGCGGCGCCAGCGTGCGCGGGTTTCCTTCCACCAGCATCGGGCAAGATTGTATTTAAGTTTTGAGGGCAGACCGGTTTCAGGTTTGTGCTGTTTCATGGGAATCTCCAAGCGGTGCTGAGGGCGAGGGTAACGCCCGGTAAGCCCTGGCGGCAGGTGTGCCGGCCCTTGAGTGCCTTTTTGAGCGGGAAGCGTAATGTTTTCGCTGTGGAGTTTCGCATGTTTTGAGGTGGCCGTGCAACCGAAGACAGGTTTTCCAGATGACAAGTGCGCGGTAGCCGCGGGAAGAACCCGGGGTTTCGGGATCTAGCTCCCCGGTGCCGCGTCGTCCTGGCCGTCGATGACGCACAGGCCCATCAGGCGCAAGGCCAGCGCGGTTTGAGGGGTTGTGGTGTAGCGCCAGGTATATTGCATGCGGCTTATTTTGCCGGTATCCAGGTATTTGCACTGGCGCCAGAGGTCGGGATGCAGGCTTCGAACCGTATCCCGCTGGATAAAGGTGAGCTGAATGACTTTTTCCATGGCGGCCTCCTTGTACCTTGCGTCCGGCTCATTTCAGCCAGGCGATGTGCCCGAACCCGGGACGCTGCGTTTCGGGCAGATCCCGTTCATCGGTGGTGCTGATCCACAGAGTGGGAATGCCGGGATCTATTTCAGGGCTGTCACCCTTCAGATCGGTCAGATAGATGAGACATCCGGCTTCCGGCACGTTCTGTCGCGCCCAGTCAAAGGGCGGGCGCAGATCGGTGCCGCCGCAGCCGACAGCTTTGAGCCGCACCGGGTATTGTTCCGGAGTGATGATTTCGGTGGCTGAAATTTCACTGTCGCAGTAAACCACGTTGACCGTCGACGGGTAGCTCAACAGAATATCGTTGAGTTCCGCCTGGAACTGATTCAGCTCGCTTTGACGGATGGAGCCGGAGGTGTCGATGGCCAGCACCAGCGGCTGCAGCCCCTCGGAACGGAAGCTCGGCAGATAGATGCCGTCGGCAATATGGCGCCGGTTGGGATGTCTCCACGAATAGTCGTCGCGAGCCGCATGATCGACGAAACTCCTCAGTATTTCACGCCAGTCGAGAATCGGGTGGACCAGTTCGTCCACCAGGCGCGCCAGAGAGCCTGGCAGCTTGCCCTGTGCCCTGGCCGCTTGCGCGGCCTGCTGAATCGCCACGGTCAATTCGGCCTCCTGCCGTTGCCTGTCCGCTCTGGACAGAGGCTTGCCGTGTTCATCCTTTGCATCTTCGAAACCGCCGCAGCCGCCCGGATCCTGGTCCGAATCGATATCGTTGTCGCCATCTCTGCCGTCGCCGTCGCCTGCGCCTTTGGGCAGCCGCTCGTAAATCTGTTCAGCGGCGAGATTATCAAAGGATTTGTGGTACGGCGCGCCAGGCAGCAGGCTGAGGCCGGCTTCCTTGAGGATGCCGTTGATGGCGAAATCGCCAGCCTTGTTGAAGCGGCCGGGGTGGCGGGCGTTGCGCCGCAGGGGATGGAAATGGGCCACGTGCATGACCAGATGGGCGAGAACGAACACCGTCTGGTTGACGCTCAGCCTGTCGATGAAGGCCGGATTGTAGCGGATCTGCCTGCCGTCGGTGGCAGCGGTTTTGACTTCCCGGTCCTCGCGCAGCGGCATGCGCAGCAGCAGGGTGGCAAAAAACGGATGGTCGAGCACCGTTCTTGCGACCGCTTTCGCCAGTTTGGTGGAGGTTTCCATGCTCTTGCCTCCTGTTAAAGCAACAGATCGCCGTTGTCTTCGGCCCATCTGCCGAATTCCCTGGACGTGGCCAGCCCGGGCTCGGCCTGCAGCGTATCCCGCAGCCAGACCACCTGGAATTCGGTGGGCAGCCGCCGCATGTAACGAAATGCCGCCGTGGCGTTGTCCAGCGTGACTTTACGGCTCATGGCTCCGCACAGTGCGTAGAGCACCGACGGTTCCTGCGGCACAACCGCCTGGTCCGGATCGCGCATGATGGCATCGACTTCCGGCAGATCCCGATAGATTTTCAGGAAGGATGTGAATTCCGCGGCGGCCCCGAAGCCCAGTGCTCCAGCAAAGAACGGCAGTTCCGCTTCGACGGGCAGTTTGCCGAGAAACTGGCCGATGTTGGCCCAGACCCTCGGGCAGGGGAAGGAGTTGCCCTGGGCCTTGGGATCGAAATGATGCAGCAGGTCCGGCCGCAGGCGCAGAAAGGCGAGGATTTCCGAGGGTACCTGATTGGCGATTGCCCAGACGCACCATTCATCGAGATCGACAGCCAGTTCCAAATGGGTCGCGAAGCGGGAGCCCAGCGCCTTGCTGATCTTGCGGCTGAAAGTGCCGTCCGTTACCCGGTTGCCCGCCGCCAGAATCCGCCAGTTATCGGGCAGGCAGTATTCGCCGAGGCGGCGGTCCAGCACAAGCTGCAACAGCGAACTCTGTACCGAATCGGGTGCCTGGGACAGCTCGTCCAGAAACAGCACCCCTTCGCCGTGCCTGGGAAGAAAATCCGGAGGATTCCAGCGGGTGGTACCGTTTTCGACCGACGGTACGCCGCGCAGGTCCACGGGATCCAGCAGCACGGCACGAATATCGATCAGAGGCAGGTTCAGCGAGGCCGCTACCTGGGCCACGATCTGCGACTTGCCGATTCCCGGCGGCCCCCAGAGAAACATGGGAACGTTGACGCCAAGTCCGCTTTTCAGGATCGTGATGGCGAGCGAGGGTTTGACCGTTACCGGGGATTCCATAAAGCCTCTCCTTTGGGGCATCCTTAAACGTGGAAAAATCCGGGTTTGCTTTTTGATTGTGGCTGAATCCCGGACGATTCAAGGATAACGAGGCGCAAATCTTCCTGCCTTGATTTATATCAATTTGTGCTGCAATTGGCAGGACGTCACTTCACTCAACGGGCGTTTTTTCCCTTTTCCGCGACCGTGATGTCCCTGGAGTCAAGGGCGGGTTCAGTGTGTTGTGGAAATATAGCCAAAACCTCGAAATGGTCTTGATTTCCAGGGGGGCGTGGGAGAGGTGCCGTACGTGTTTTACATCCGGTGAAGGCTGACGGGGGACAACAGGCGCCAACTGCTAGGCGCGTCATTGTTGAGTTTTTGCGACGCCATCATTGTTTTATACTGCGGATGTTCTTCTGGATGGAGGCTGCAGGCTTGCCGGCCTTGTTCCTTGTGGCTCTTATGTCTGGCAAGGCGTTTTGCTCGAAGGGGGATGTCTGTCCGGCTGTCATCCTGAGTTTTTGTCGCTTTCAGATTTTTTGTCCAGTTCTCCAACTTTGGCCACAAATCCATGCATGGCTTCGGCCATGCGTTCGATGAGTTCCGCCCAGTGGCGCAGGTAGTTTTCCCCGGCCGGGGTCAGACGGTACAATCTACGGGCCGGGCCGGCACCGGAAACATCCCAGTCGCTGGTGACGTAGGCGTCGGCTTCGAGCTGTCGCAGGGTGCGGTACAGTGCTCCCCGGTCGATGAGGGTCTCGCCGATGGCGTGTTCCGGCAACTCGCCCGCCAGCTGGTAACCGTGGGCATGCCCGAGCTTTTTAAGAAGGTAGAGCACCACCGGCTCGATGAACCGGGGCAGGTTGCCGAATCCGCCCTGAGGCGGTCCCCAACCGTGGCGACAGGGGCCTTGTCCGCGCGGCATGCATGCTCCTTTCCGCTGTCCTGATAGCGTTGAACGGACTCAAAGATTACCCAAATACTCGGGTAATTGCAAGGTTCTCTGTAAAGTTCCAGACTGGGCTATGTGTTTGCGCTCTTGTTTTTCTTATGTCTGGACCGGGGTGAGAGGTTCCGCAGGGCTTGCTATCGGCCTTCACTTCGACGGGAGACAACAACGGTAGAAAAAGCTGGTCTGGCCAGGCATGAATTTGCTATCTTCGCCCTTTCAGGAGTCTTGGCCCATTCCGGTTTGATTGGCGGTCGGCCCGGTTCCGATGGAAGGCAGCGACGGTTTCTTTCAGCACCCGATGGGAGTTGTTTACGATGAGCGTCACAAGTGAAACGCGTTCGCGCAGGATGCGTGTTGCCGGCGTATTGCAGGCCTGCCGGTCGATGCCGGCGCTGTGGGTCTGCGGGTGGGTCCGCACCGTGCGGCGCGGCAAGGATATAACCTTTGTCGCACTGAACGATGGCTCCTGCCTGGAAAATCTGCAGGTGGTGCTTGATTCCCGGATGGAAGGATACGCCGCGGCAGCGCATTGCGGAACCGGTGCGGCTTTGCATGTGGAGGGCGAACTGGTTGCGTCGCCCGCCGCCGGGCAGTCATGGGAACTGCATGCCCGCCGCGTAAGGATCCTTGGAGATGCCGACGGCGATTATCCCCTGCAGAAGAAACGCCACAGCTTTGAATATCTGCGCTCCATCGCTCACCTGCGGCCGCGGGCCAATACCTTTGGCGCCGTGTTTCGCATGCGCAGTGCCCTGTCGTTCGCGGTTCACAGCTTTTTCCGGGAGCGGGGCTTTCTGTATGTCCACACCCCGATCATTACCGCCAACGACTGCGAGGGGGCCGGCGAGATGTTCCGCGTCAGCACCCTGCCGGCGGAGCAGCCGCCGATGGTGGACGAGAGTATCGACTGGCGGCAGGACTTTTTCGGCGAAAAGACCGGTCTGACGGTCAGCGGGCAGCTGCAGGGGGAGCTGTTTGCCACGGCTTTCTCCGATATTTATACCTTCGGCCCCACCTTTCGGGCGGAAAATTCCAACACCAGCCGGCATGCGGCGGAGTTCTGGATGATCGAGCCGGAAATGGCGTTTGCCGACCTGGCCGACGACTGTGTGCTGGCGGAGGATTTTTTGCGTTACCTGGTGCGGTTTGCGCTGGATTCGTGCAGCGGGGATCTGGAATTTTTCGATCAGCGCATCGAGCCGGGCCTGATCGACAAGCTGGAAAAACTGGCCACGGCGGATTTTTCCGTCATGACCTACGACGAGGCGGTCCGGCGTCTCGAACGGGCCCCGGTTGGTTTTGAATACCCCGTCGCCTGGGGTGCCGATCTGCAATCGGAGCATGAACGTTACCTGACCGAACAGGTGGTTGGCGGACCGCTGTTCGTAACCGACTATCCGGCCGATATCAAGGCGTTTTACATGCGTCTGAACGACGACGGCCGCACCGTGGCGGCCATGGATCTGCTGGTGCCGCGGGTCGGGGAGATCATCGGCGGCAGTCAGCGCGAAGAGCGCCTCGTCGTCCTGCAGGAGAAGATGCGCAAGGCTGGCATCGACCCGGCGCGTCTCGACTGGTATCTCGATATCCGCCGCTGGGGAAGCTGTCCCCACGCCGGCTTCGGTCTCGGTTTCGAGCGGCTGCTGATGTACGTGACCGGCATGGAGAACATCCGCGACGTGATACCGTTTCCGCGCACACCGGGCAACGCCAGGTTTTAAATCGCAGAGGATTCTGCCTGCCAGAGGGAAGTTCGATGGTCGAATACAAAGTGGTGGAAATCAGCCTGGTGACGGATGATGCGCTGGAAGAGATTCTCAACACCTGGACCGCCAGAGGCTGGCATTATGACGGCATGCAGTTCGCCATGCGCGAGGCGAGCAAGCGCCCCGCCATGGCTTTTGTTCTTTTTACCCGGAAACCTTCCCGGAACGCATGACGGATCAGTCGTCCCAGCTCTCCTCGTCGCGGTAGACGATGGTTTTTTTTGAATCCGAGGACGGCGTCGCTCCGCAAAATTCACAGGCGGGTTCGGCCGGCTCATCGTCGAGAATTTCCTCCCTGGTCAGCTCAACCGGTTTGCCGGTGCAGGTGCAGTACCATTTGCGGTAGAGGGTCATGGTGCCTCCTTGTCGCCTGGCGATTCGGTTCCCGATCACACCTTCATGGTAGCCTAAACTATAGCAGAAAGGCAAAGGGAGTGCGGACCACCCGTTACTCGGCACCTTGGTTTCAATACGCCAGGCCGGTTTTCCTGCGCACCTTGCGCATGATCTTCGATGCGGCCCCGCGGGCTTTTTGTGCCCCTTCGGCCAGAATGGCCCGGAGCTGATCCTTGTCGCCCAGCAGTTCCTCCCGGCGTTGCGCAAAAGGCGCGAAAAAATCCCGCACCGTTTCGAACAGTTCCTGCTTGACCTCGCCGTAGCCAAGCCCGCCAGCCAGGTAGCGCTGGCGCAGGGCCTGCTCCTGCTGCTTGTCCAGAAACAGGCGATAGATCTGAAAGACGTTGCACTTGTCGGGATCCTTGGGATCCTCCACCGGGGTCGGATCGGTGACAATGCGCATCACCTGCTTGCGCAGGGCCTTTTCCTCCAGAAAAAGGTCGATGGTGTTTTTGTAGCTTTTGCTCATTTTCTGGCCGTCGAGTCCGGGGATGGTGGCGATTTCGTCGTCGATATCCGGTTCTGGGACCACCAGCACTTCGCCGTGTTCGTTATTGAATTTGATGGCGATGTCCCGCGCGACTTCGAGGTGCTGCTTCTGGTCCTTGCCCACCGGCACCAGCTCTCCCCCAAACAGCAGAATGTCCGCCGCCATCAGCACCGGATAGGCGAACAGTCCGTGGTTCGGGGCGATGCCCTTGGCCACCTTGTCCTTGTAACTGTGGCAGCGTTCCAGCAGGCCCATGGGGGTGAAGTTGGACAGCACCCAGGTCAGCTCCTGCACCTCCGGCACGTCGGACTGCACCCAGAATACGCTTTTATCGGGATCCAGGCCCAGGGCCAGGAAGTTGGCGGCGGCTTCCAGGGTGCCGGTGGCGAGGGCTTTGCCGTCGGGCACGCTGGTCATGGCGTGGTAGTTGGCGATGAAGCAGAACAGCTCGTGGTGCTGCTGGTAGTCGATCATTTTCTTCATCATGCCGAAATAGTTGCCAAGATGCAGGGAACCGGAAGGCTGAATGCCGGAAAGAACGCGCATGGAGTGTACCTCGTCGATTGGTGGCAATGACAGGGGAACGGCGGAAGAGCCGAGTCGGCTTTCGGCCTGTATTTCTCTGCACTGCGTGGCATAAAAAAAGCCGCGGTCTTGCGCCCGCGGCTTTTGCTCGTGTGGTTTTCCGCGGACCGGGGGTCCGCGACGCTTGTTACCGATGGCAGGCGCGCGAACCGGAGAGAGAATCGGTCGGGCGCCACCAAAGGCGGTCGGTCAGGATGTTCTGGACAGTCATGGTTTGCATAGTGCCGTAAACTAACAGCTTGCGGCAAAGGCGTCAATGGTGAAAATCACCGGTTGCCCTGCATGGCGCCGGCCAGTTGCAGCAGCTGGGACAGCTCGATGCCGCTGTCCTTGAGGATGCCCATGAATACCGGGAACAGCTGCAGCAGAAAGGTGCCGTCCTGCATGGCGTCACGGGCGAGGTCGGGCAGGGTTTCGAGGATAAAGGCCTTTTTTTGTTCCGGGGTCAGGTTGAATACGGCCTGTTTGATCTGATCGACGGTCATGGGTAATGCGGCTCCTTGGTCGTGCCTGATAATGGGTTCGGGTTGGTGGTAACGGTGCCTTGCAGACTTCAGGCACCTGCGAAAGCGACCTTGTAGACATCGCGGTAATCCCGCGCGAAGTGCACCTTCAGCCCTTCCTGCAGATGTTCGGGAAGCTCCTCGAAATCCTTGCGGTTGGCCTCCGGAAGAATCACGGTGTCAAGTCCGATGCGTTTGACGGCGATGATCTTCTCCTTGACGCCGCCGATGGGCAGCACCTTGCCGGTCAGCGTCAGTTCGCCGGTCATGCCGAGTTTTTTGATCACCGGCCTGCCGGTGATCATGGACAGCAGCGCGGTGGCCATGGTGACGCCCGCCGACGGGCCGTCCTTGGGGGTGGCGCCGGCCGGTACGTGCAGGTGCACGAAGTGCTTGTCGAAAAATTCCGGGTCGACGCCGTATTCCTCCAGGTGGGCCATGACGTAGGAATAGGCGATATCGGAGCTTTCGATCATGACCTTGCCGAGCTGGCCGGTCTGCTTGAAGCCTTTGCCACTGCTCGGCATGGCGGTGGCTTCGATCTGCAGGGTGGCGCCGCCCATGCTGGTCCAGGCCAGTCCGGTAACCACGCCCGGAACATCCTCGAACACTTCCTCTTCGGTGAACACCGGCTTGCCGAGAATCGCCTCCACGTCTTTCTTGCCGACGGTGATTTTGTCGGCGTGTCCCTGGGAAAACTCCATGGCGGCGTAGCGCATGATTTTCTTGATGCGGTTTTCCAGACTACGCACCCCGGCTTCGCGGGCGTAGCCGTCGATGATGGTGTGCAGGGCGTCCTTGCGAATGGTCACCTGGCCCTTGTCCAGGCCGTGGTTTTCCAGGGCTTTCGGGATCAGGTAACGCCGCGCGATCTCCATCTTCTCTTCAAGGATATAGCCGGCCAGGCGGATGATCTCCATGCGGTCCAGCAGCGGCGCGGGGATGGTGTCAAGCTGGTTGGCGGTGGCCACGAACAGCACGTTGGACAGGTCGAAGGGCACGTCCAGGTAATGGTCGCGGAAGGAGCTGTTCTGCTCCGGGTCGAGGACTTCGAGCAGCGCCGAGGCGGGGTCGCCCTGAAAAGAAGCGCCGATCTTGTCGATCTCGTCGAGCATCAGCACCGGGTTGGCGGTGCCGGCGCTCTTCATGGCCTGGATGAAACGTCCCGGCATGGCGCCGATATAGGTGCGGCGATGTCCCTTGATCTCGGCTTCATCGCGCATGCCGCCGAGCGAGAACCGGTAAAAGGTGCGGTTCAGGGCGGCGGCGATACTCTTGCCTATGGAGGTTTTGCCCACTCCCGGTGGACCTACCAGGCACAGGATCGAGCCGGAAATATCCCCCTTGAGCTTGCCGACGGCGATAAATTCGAGGATCCGGTCCTTGACGTCCTTGAGGCCGTAATGGTCGCGATCGAGGATACGCCGCGCCCGCTCGATATTGTAGTTGTCCTTGCTGTGCTTGCCCCAGGGCAGAATGGTCAGCCAGTCCAGGTAGTTGCGCGAGACGTTGTATTCCGGCGAGGACGGCTCGATGAGCCGCATCTTTTCGATTTCCTCGTGGATGGTTTTTTCCGCCTCTTCGCTCAAGGTCAGGTTTTCGAGGCGCTTTTCAAACTTCTCGATTTCGCTGACCTTGCCTTCTTTTTCAAGACCGAGTTCCTTTTTAATGGCCTTGAGCTGTTCGCGCAGGAAAAACTCGCGCTGCTGAGCGCTGACCTTCTGTTCGATCTGCTTGGAAATCTTGGTTTGCAGTCGCGATACTTCCAGCTCCTTCTTCAGCAACACCAGAACCTTGTCGATGCGCTTGCGCACGTCGATGGTTTCGAGGATATCCTGCAGCAGTTGCCCGTCGCCCGAAGTCAGGTTGGCGGCAAAATCGGTCAGCCGGCCAGGGTCGTCCATGCTCTGGCGGTTGAGGAACATCTTGATTTCTTCGCTGTACAGCGGGTTGATCTGCACCAGTTCCTTCAGGGCGCTGATGATGGCCATGGAGTAGGCTCTCAGTTCCGGGTTGACCGACAGTTCCGCCGCGTAGTGGTAGTCAACCCAGGCAAACAGCCCTCTTTTCGACTCGCTCAGTTCCCGAATGCTGAAACGTTCCAGACAGTTGACCAGCAGATGGATGCTGTCGTCGTCGGAGTGCAGCACCTTCATGATGCGTCCGACCACCCCGAAGCGATGCAGGTTGTCGGGGCTGTCCGGTTCCTCGACCTCCTTGACCAGCACCAGTCCCATCATTTTGGAGGATGTCTCGACCGCGCGCCTTGCCATGGCGATGTGCTTGTCGCCGGTAAACACCATCGGCGTCAGAATGCCGGGGAATGCCGGCCTTGGACGCAGGGGGATGATCGGCAGGGTGGGCGGCAGAACGTCGGAGGCAACCACCAGGCCATCTTTCGGTTTTTCCGTCTCGGCGGGCTCCGGAGTATCCTCTGCGGCAAAATCGGCCTCTATGGTTTTTTCATGATCGTCTTCCATTTTGTCCCGGTCGTCAGTCATGGTGAGGTCTCCTTGTGTGGTGTCGGGATATAAAGGGCAACCTAATCATTTAGGCGTCGCTTGTCAACCGTGGCGCAGAGGTGTTTCGGTGGGTGCCGCGCATCGGCGACACATTGCTTTTTGACGATGCGTGAGATACTGTTAGGAACGATATCACGTTGAAAATTCTTATCATTCGATTTCAGGATCAGGAACCTTATGACCGACCAGCGTCAGCGTATTTATCTCATCGACGGATCTTCCTATATTTACCGTGCCTATTATGCCATTCGCCAGTTGTCCAATTCCAGGGGGATGGCGACCAACGCCGTGTTCGGCTTCACCAATATGCTCCTGAAGGTGGTGCGGGAGGAGCGGCCCGATCACCTGGCGGTGGTGTTCGACGCCAAAGGTCCGTCTTTTCGCAAGGATATCTATCCGCAGTACAAAGCCAACCGTTCCGCCATGCCGGAAGATCTGCAATCCCAGATTCCCCTCATCAAGCAGGTTGTACGAGCCTTCAAGATGCCGGCCCTGGAACTGGCCGGCTACGAAGCCGACGACATCATCGCTACCCTGGCGCGGCGCTTTGCCGAACGGGGCATGGAGGTTACGGTGGTGACCGGCGACAAGGACCTGATGCAGATTGTCAACGAGCAGGTGCGGTTGCTTGATACCATGAAGGATCAGGTGACGGGACTGGCCGAGGTCGCGCAACGCTTTGGCGGCGCCCCCGACAAGGTGGTGGAGGTACAGTCCCTGGCAGGGGACAGCTCCGACAACGTCCCCGGGGTGCCGGGGATTGGCGAGAAGACCGCCCGGGACCTCATCCTGCAATTCGGCACCCTGGAAAACCTGCTGGCCAACATCGATCAGGTGTCGGGCAAAAAGCGGCAGGAAAATCTGCGTCAATTCGCCGATCAGGCGCGATTGTCCAGGCAGCTGGTAACCCTGGTGGATGATCTGCCGCTGGCGGTCGATTACGATAATTTCAGTCTCGACGAGCCGGATCGCGAGGCTCTGACGGCTTTGTTCAAGGAACTCGAATTTCACAAGCTGCTGCAGGAATTCTCCAGTGATGAGCGCGCCAGCGGCGAGAAATACAGGGCGGTTCTGAGCGGCGCGCAACTCGATGCGCTTGTGGACAGCCTGAAAAAAGCCGCCCGCTTCGCGTTTGATACGGAAACCACCAGCCTTGACGCTGTGCGTGCCGATCTGGTCGGGCTGTCTTTTGCCATCAGGCCCGGCGAGGGCTGGTACATTCCCCTCGGACATCGTTATCCGGGGGCGCCAGAACAGCTCGATCGCGATCTGGTGCTGGAGAAGCTGCGGCCCTTGCTGGCCGATCCACAGCTGGCGAAAGTCGCGCAGAACGCCAAATACGACATGCTGGCGCTGCGTCGCGCCGGCGTCGAGGTGGCCGGGCTGAGCTGCGATACCATGGTTGCTTCCTACCTGGCCACTCCCGCCGCCAAATCCCATGGTCTCGATACCCTGGCCGCGGACCTCCTCGGATACCGCACCATCAGTTATGCCGAGGTGACCGGCACGGGCAAAAACCGCATCGGTTTTGCGGAAGTCGCCGTGGAAAAGGCGACGGTGTACGCTACCGAAGACGCGGATATCACCCTGCGCCTGGCCGACAAGCTGGAGCCGCTGCTGCTTGAGACGCACCAGGATGCGCTGTTCCGTGAGGTGGAACTGCCGCTGGTGACGGTGCTGGCTGACATGGAATGGCAGGGTGTGCGCATCGATGCCGGTTTTCTCAAAGGACTGTCGGCGGATATGGAGGTGCGCCTGGCCGATCTGGAACAGGAAATCCACCAGATGGCCGGCCGTGCCTTCAACGTCAGCTCTCCCAGGCAGCTTGGTGAAGTGCTGTTCGAGGAACTCAAGCTGCCGCGCGGCAAAAAAACCAAAACCGGCTGGTCGACGGATGTCGAGGTGCTCTCGCAACTGGCCGAAGAACACGCTATTGCGGCACGGGTGCTCGATTTCCGTTCGCTGGCCAAGCTTAAAAATACCTATTGTGATGCTCTGCCCAGATTGATCCATCCGGAGACCGGGCGCATCCATACGTCCTTCAACCAGGCAGTTACGGCCACCGGCCGGCTTTCGTCCAGCGATCCCAATCTGCAGAATATTCCCATCCGCACCGAAGAGGGCCGCCGCATCCGCGAAGCCTTTGTGCCGGCCGAGGGCAATGTGCTGCTGGCGGCCGACTATTCCCAGGTGGAGTTGCGGATTCTGGCCCACATGGCCGACGAGCCGGCCCTCAAGGAAAGCTTCGCGCGTGGCGAGGATATCCATTCCCGCACCGCCAGCGAGATTTTCGGTGTGTTTCTGGAGATGGTGACACCGGAGATGCGTCGCCAGGCCAAGACCATCAATTTCGGGGTGCTCTACGGCATGAGCGCCTTCGGTCTGGCCAAAGCCCTCGGCATCGGCCGCGCGGAGGCCCAGACCTATATCGACAATTATTTTTCCCGTTACCCGAAGGTCCTCGAGTTCATGGAGGCCAAAAAGAGTGAGGCCCGCGAAAAGCTCTACGTCACCACCCTGCTGGGCCGGCGTTGCGCGGTCCCGGAAATCACCAGCAAAAACGGTGTGATGCGCGGCTATGCCGAACGCAACGCCATCAATTATCCGATTCAGGGTTCGGCCGCGGATATCATCAAGGTGGCCATGGTGCGTATTTTCCGGGAACTGCAGCAGCAGCGACTGCAGGCGCGGATGGTGCTGCAGGTCCACGATGAGCTGATATTCGACGTGCCGACTGCCGAGCAGGCCGCCATGGAGAAACTGGTGCGTCGGGAAATGGAACAGGCCGCATCACTCGACGTGCCGCTGCTGGTCGACCTGGGCGTCGGACGCAGCTGGAGCGAGGCTCACTGATTCATCGTGACGGATGATGCCGCATCCGTCACGGTTTTTCTGCCGGCATTATCTTGTAGCCGCCGAGGCCGCCCATGAGATCGCTTGGTCGCAAATTGTTGCTGTCGGGAGGGCTTCTGCTGGCGGCTCTTTGCCTGGGGCTGCTGGGCTGGAGGCTGCTTGTTTCCGACCGGTTTCTCGACGGCATCGCGCGGCCCTGCCTGCAGAGATATGCCACTTCCCGCCTGCAAGCCGAGGTCCAGGCGGAGCGACTGGTCTGGCAAGACGGCGGCCTGAACCTGGCAGGCCTGCGCGTGGCGCGCGTGGACCGATACCGCTTCTCCCTGGATCGCCTGCGGGTGATTCCCTCGTGGGCGGGCCTGCTGCGCAGACACCTGCCCGCCGTCGAAATCCTGAATCCCCGGCTTGAGGTGATTCCTTCCCCTGCCTCGAACGAAGTGTTCGGCATTCCCGCGGAGCCGCCGCTGACCATCGGCCGGTTGACGGTGCGCGGCGGCTCTTTGGCCTATCTTCACGCCGGACATCCCCTTGTAATGCAGGATATCTCTTTCTCGATGCATGGCGAGGCTGCCTTCGCTTTTGTTCTGTCTGCCAGCCTGCGGGGTCGCGATGCGATTCCGATGGAAAGCCGCGGCACCGGGCGCTGGCATGACGGTATCCGGTTGGCGTTGTCCGTTCTGAACTGGCAGGGTCGGTCGCTGTTGCGAAAGCCGGTGCTGTTGTCCCTGCCCGCCGGGCGCGGCAAGGGGCAGTTACAGTTTTCCGTTGCCTTTGGCCGCATATCGCGCGGCGATGTGCAGGTGTGGCTGGAGGCGCTCTCCCTGGCTCTACCGCTGCCTGACGAGCTGGATTTTGCGGTGGATGATGTGCGTGTCTGTGCCGATTGGCGCCCGACTGGTCTCGCTGCCCGGCTGCGTTTGGGACCCGGACTGGTGCGGTGGCCCAAGCTGGCATTGCCGCTGGCGTCGCTGACACTGGATGTCACCAAAGGCGATGGGCTCTGGCGGGGCGGCGGCAACTTTGTTCTGGATCCGGAGACGACAGGCGAGCTGGCGTTTGAGGCTGGTCCCGACGGCCGGCGGGGGAACCTCACGCTGACGGTGACGGATCCGGTGGCGTTGCAGGAGTGCATCCTTGGTCGCGTGCCGGCACCGGTGGCCGGTGCGGTGCGCCTGGAAGCCCGCGGCGAGCTCTCCGGCGAGGCTCCCGCTGTTTTTTTTGCAGTGCGCGGTGGCCCGGGCAAGAGGCCGCGTCCCGGCGCACTGCTGGATGTTTCTGAGCTGACGCTGCAGGGGCAGCTGGCAAGATCGCCTCGGCAGTGGCGTGTCGATGCGGTTGCCAGCCTCGCCGGCGGGAAGCTGGCAACACTCAACGGCACGTCGGACCAGATGCAGGTGGCCGCAGGGCCCGTTTCGTGGTCCCGTTTGCGCCGGCTGTTGCCTCCAGCGCGCCGGCCGGCATGGCTGCAGGATGCGCAGGGACTGACTGTCGAGGCGACCCTGCAACGTGACCGCCGGGGATGGACGGCCGAGGCCCTGTTGCAGGCTGATCGGGTCGCGACCCTTCATGGCGGGCTGCGGACGGTGGTGTTGAAGGGCCGCTTGCTGGCGGAGGATGGACGACTCGTTTTTTCTTCCTGCCATCTGCGCGGCCGCGTTGTGCACCGGCAAGGCGGCGAGGGGGATCTGCGAGCCCGCTTCGATGCTGTTGTGCGACCTGACGGCGGCTGGGATGCGCGCATCGGCGACCTGGATTTCGGACCTCTGGAGTGGATGCGGCCCGACGGCCTTGCCGGCCTGACAGGAGGGCGACTGCATCTGGAAGGGCGGATCTGCCGCGCCGATCGAACCTCCCCAACAGAAATGCTTCTGCATGGCCGGGTTGCGGTGGAAGAAGCCCTGTGGGGAGCCTGGTACGGCGAATTGCGCGATCTGCCCCTCGATTTCAGGGTGTTCGCCGGATGGGATCCCCGGTTGGCACGCCTGGAGCTGATCGATCTGAAACTCGACGCGGGCAGTCTCGTCGTGATCCGGGGCGAGGGACAGCGACATAAGGCGCGGCTGTCTATGCAGGGCCGTATCCAAATAGACGATCTGAACACCGCCTGGAACGGCAATGGCCGCGTTCTGCTGCGTGAACTGCGCCCGGTGCTGGCCGATCTCGACCTCCATGGTGGGGCCGAGGTGCGTTTTGCCCTGGATGGCGAGCCGGGGCAGTGGCGGCTGGCGGGAACCTGCCGGCTGCGGGATCTGTCCGCCGACTGGCCACGGGCCAGGCTTTCCGCGCAGGGGGTCCGCGGCCTCATTCCCCTGGATCTGGCCCTGCCTGCCGGTCGCCTGCGGGATGTGCCCCTGCGCCGCGCCCGCCTGGATATCGATCGACTGGCCTGGGGTCCGGTGCGACTGACGGAAGCAACGGTGCCGTTGGCCGTGAGCACCAACCGGATGCTTCTGTCGGCGCCGCTGGAGCTGAACCTGGGAGGCGGCAAGGTTGGCATCCGCCAGTTGCAGGCTGGCTATGCGGAAAGCGGTCCGCAACTGCTGTCCGAGATCCGCATGGAAGGCATCGATTTACAGACCCTGACGGCCGACCTCGGCATGGTGCCCATGGAGGGTGAGGTCAACGCCGACCTGGGACGCATCAGTTACGTCGGCGGCGTGTTGCGCTCCGACGGCGAGGTTCTGCTAAAGGCTTTTGACGGCGAACTGCGCATGCGCAATCTGCAACTCGATCCTTTTTCCCTGGGACTGCCCCAGCTGCAGGCGGATATAACCTTTGCCGGCATCGATCTGTACAGGCTGACCCGGACTTTTGCTTTTGGTGCTGTCAATGGGGTGGTTGACGGGCGACTCGACGGCCTGCGTCTGTACGGCACGACCCCTTCGCATTTTACCGGGCAGCTTCAAACCCGTCTCGACGGACGCCGCAATATCAGCGTCAAGGCATTGAACAATCTGTCGATTCTCAGCCAGGGCGGCCTGTCCGCCGCCCTGTCGCGGGGCGTCTATCGTTTTATCGATTTTTACCGCTACCGCCGTATCGGCGTCCGCTGCGAACTCGCGGAAGATGTTTTTACCCTGCGCGGCGTTGCCCGCCCCGGCAGCGAACGTTACCTGGTCGATGGCGGCTTGCTGCCTCCGAAGATCGATATACTGGCTCCGGCACAACCCATCTCCTTCCGGGAGATGCTGCGGCGCCTTCAACGCCTCGACCGTGCCGGCAGGGGCGGTGATTGATTTTGTCCGCAAGCGGCGATATAGTGAAGCGACATGAGGAAGCACTGAATATCCAATCGGGAGAGGGTCTATGAAAAAGCGTTCCTTGGTCTGTTCCATGGCGATTGTCTGGCTGATGGCGGCGTGCGTGACCATCAATATCTATTTTCCCGCGGAAGAAGTGCGCAGCGCCGCCGACCGCATCGTCAACGAGGTCTGGGGCGAAGGCGATCAGCAGCCGGCGCCGTCCAATCCGGCAGCGTCTCCCGAAACCGGCCCCACCAGCCTGCTGCCGTTCAGTATCGGCCCCGCCAGTGCCTGGGCCGCCGAAGGAGTCAATGGCGCGGATATCAATATCAGCACCCCGCAGATCCGGGCCATCAAGGATGCCATGAAGCAGCGCACCGCGGAGTTGCGGTCCTATCTTGATGGAGGGCAGGTCGGCATCGGGCGTGACGGTCTGCTCAAGGTCAGGACCCTCGAAGGGCTGGACCTGCGTGGCCGCAGCAGCGTACAGCGCCTGGTAAATGCCGAAAACCAGGATCGCCTGCGGCTTTACAGCGAGATTGCCGGCGAGATCAATAAAAACCCCAATCGTACCGCTACCCCCGCCCAGGTGCAGGAGATTTTCGCTGAATCCTGGCGGGCCCAGGCCGCTTCCGGTTGGTACATTGAATCCGGTGGTGGCAACTGGCAGCGCAAATAGGCGGTTTTTGTCAATGCAGGCCGCACTGTCGGGTTGATGATTCGCGGTGCGGCTCTTGTGAAAGGCCCGGGCATGGAATACCCTCCGGTGGGCGGTCAGACTGGCAGCACCCTTCTGATGGTGCTGGCGGCCCTGGTGATCCTGGGGTTGACGGCGGGGACGGCCGGTAACAGCTGGAAGCATATCCTGCAGCGTGACCGGGAACAAGAGCTGCTGTTTCGCGGCGATCAATATCGCCGCGCCATAGAAAGTTTTCACCATGCCTGGGGCATCTATCCGAAACAGGTGGATGAATTGCTTGCCGATCAGCGTGCCCTGAAGGTGCGCCGCCATCTGCGGCGGCCCTATGCCGATCCCATGACCGGCAGGCCCTTCGAGCTGATTCGCGATACGACCGGCGCCATTCTCGGCGTTGTCTCCACCGATCATGGCCGGCCTTTCCGGCGCGACGGATTCCCCGCCGGCTATGAGGAGTTTTCCAGGGCGAGCAGTTACCGCGACTGGAAGTTTGTTTTCGAATCTGTCCAGAAGGCGGAAACCACGGGCGGTGCCGTGGGTTCTCCGGGAGAATCCCGGGGGCCGTGAAGGGCTGTTGACAGCGGATAATTCCGGGTGTTAGTCTCATGTGTTTCGTATTTTACCGCATGAGAGGGGAACGCCATGGATCAGAAGCTGCAGCTTCTTCTGGATACCGTCAAGAAACTGATCCGGCGCGGAGCTTATCCCAACCTGACAAAGGTTATCGGTAAAACGCATCCCGCCGATATCGCCCATCTTTTCCCCCATCTGACGCCCAAGGAACAGCAGACGCTGTTCAACCTCATCGACGACACCGAAACCGCGGCCAGCGTGCTGTCGGAACTTGACTATGTCAGTGGCGCCCAGCTGCTGGAAAAGATCGGTCAGGAGGCCATCACCGAAGTTCTTCAGGAGATGCCCTACGACGACGCCGTTGAAATCATCCGCAACATGCCTGAGCAGATCGCCGAGGAAATCCTCAGTACCATGAAGGATGAGCATTCGGATGAGATCGAGCAACTGCTGAAATACGACGAAGACACCGCCGGCGGCATCATGTCGACGGAATTTTTCTGTCTGCCCGAGGATACCACCGTCCAGCAGGCCATCGAAGCCCTGCAGCAGGCCGCCGATGTGGAGATGGTGTTTTACGTATATGTCGTCGACCGGCACAATCACCTGGTCGGCGTGCTGTCCCTGCGGCAGCTGCTGATGGTGTCTCCTGCCACACGGCTCAAGGAGATCATGGTTGCCGATGTGATCAGCGTGCGCACCGACAAGGACCAGGAGGAGGTGGCGCAACTGGTCGAACGTTACAACCTTCTGGCCCTGCCGGTAGTGGACGAGTGGAACAAGCTGGTCGGCCTGATTACTGTCGACGATGTCATCGACGTGCTGCGCGAGGAGGCCACCGAGGATATCTACATCATGGCTGGCGCCAGCGAAGAGGAGCTGCTTTACGGCCACAAGTCCTTCAAGGTCGCGCGCCTGAGGCTGCCGTGGCTGATCACCAACCTGTTCGGCGGCATTGTCACCGGATACCTGATGTGGACCTTCAAACTGACCCTGGAGTCGGTCATCGCCCTGATTACCTTCATCCCGGTCATCACCGGCATGGGTGGCAATGTCGGCGGCCAGTCGGCGACCATTGTGGTGCGGGGGTTCGCCACCGGCAACATCGATTTTTCCAGTTTGCGCAAGGTGTTTTTCAAAGAACTGCGCGTCGGTATCATCATGGGGGCGGTCTGTGGACTGACCGTCGGGCTGGTCGCCTACCTCTGGCATCACAATATCTACCTGGGGATGGTGGTGGGGCTGGCCATGGTTTCGGCAATGACCGTGGCGGCGACCATGGGGGTGCTGGCACCGAGTTTTTTCAAACGGGTTGGCATCGACCCTGCCATTGCGTCGAGCCCATTTGTCCAGACCGCCAATGATATCACGGGCATTCTGATTTATTTCGGCACGGCGACCTTGTTTCTGCCGTTTCTGCAGGGTGGCATGTGAAGCCGGGAGTTTATGGCATGCAGTAACCATCCGGAGATTCCGGATGGTTACTGCATTGTGGCCGGTGGTTGTTCTGGAGGTACGCTGGCGTATGGAAACCTGTTGTTCGGATGCCGTGGTGCTGCATCACCTGGACTATGGTGAGGCGGACCGCATTGTGACGTTTTTCAGCCTCGATCAGGGTCTTGTAAAGGGTTTTGCACGGCAGGCGCGCAAGAGCCGGAAACGTTTTGGCGCGGCGCTGGAGCCGTTTTCGTCCGTCCGTATCCGCTGGCAGGCGCCGCGCGGCGGGGAGCTGGTTTCCGTGCAGGAGGCGGAACTCGTCGATCTGCGCAACGGTCTGCGGCACGATCTGCTGGCCCTGGCCCTGGCCGCCTACGGCTGCGAACTGGTCGAAAACCTGATGGGAGAATCCGGCCCCCAGTCCGGCGTCTACCATCTGCTGATCGCTTTTCTTGACCACGTTACCCGCCATGGGGGTTCGGACGAAGCCCGCTTGCTGTTCGAACTGCGTCTGCTGAGCCTTGCCGGTTACGAGCCTCGTCTTCTGCAGTGCTGCAAGTGCGGCGTGCCGCTGCGCTCCGAAACGGTGGCTTTTGCCGCCGCGTCCGGCGGGGGGCTGTGTCCGGACTGCGCCGGCCAGGGAGATGTTCAGCTGCTCTCGCCGTTGACTCTGGGCAGTCTGGCGCGCGCCCTGCAGTCGCCCCCGACCCTGTTCGAAGGGTTCCGTTTCGGGGCGCAGACCCTTCAGGAGGGCGGACGGGCTATTTTCTCGATGCTTCGGCAGCATCTCAGCCGCCCCGTCAAATCGCTGGCGTTTCTCACGCAAATGGCCGAGGGTCGCTCCCGGGTCGCTGCCATTCGTTAACCGTCGACAGGCGTTTGCCCGGGGCCGACGGCGGAATGTCAAACGGGTTGACAGGTTCGGCGCAAACAAGCTAATGTGGGCTGCTCAATTGACAGTGCATTCCGAAGCCGGAAAGGTGCTCCCCGTGCGGGTCGGCATCGTCCGGACCTGGAGGTATCGTGACTTTTCAAGAACTCATTCTGGCCTTGCAGAATTACTGGGCCGGGCAAGGTTGTATCATTCAGCAGCCCTACGACATGGAAAAAGGCGCGGGGACCTTCAACCCTGCCACCTTTTTGCGCGTGCTCGGTCCGGAGCCCTGGAACGTGGCCTATGTGGAGCCTTCCCGGCGCCCGACCGACGGCCGTTACGGAGAGAATCCCAACCGCCTTCAGCATTACTATCAGTTCCAGGTGATCATGAAGCCCTCGCCCATGAATATCCAGGAACTCTACCTCGACTCTCTCAGAAGTTTCGGCATCAACCCGTCGCGGCACGATATACGCTTTGTCGAGGATGACTGGGAATCTCCGACACTGGGCGCCTGGGGGCTTGGCTGGGAGGTATGGCTGGACGGCATGGAAATCACCCAGTTCACCTATTTTCAGCAGGTCGGCGGTATCGATCTGAAGCCGGTTTCCGCGGAGATCACCTACGGTTGCGAGCGCATCGCCATGTATCTGCAGGGTGTCGACAATGTGTACGATCTCGAATGGATCGACGGCATCCGATACGGTGACGTGCACCATCAGTCCGAGGTGGAGTTCTCCACCTACAATTTCGAAGAAGCCGATACCGGCATGTTGTTCCAGTTGTTCGACATGTATGAAAAGGAATCTGTCCGCCTGGCGCAAAAACAGCTGGTGCTGCCGGCCTACGACTACGTGCTGAAAGCCTCCCATGCCTTCAACCTGCTCGATGCGCGCGGGGCGATTTCCGTCACGGAGCGGGCCCACTATATCGGCCGGGTGCGCAACCTGGCACGGCTGTGCGCCGAAGGGTATGTCGCCCAGCGGGAAAAGCTCGGATTTCCCCTCATCAAAGGGCGGTAAATTCCCTGCAACAGGTAACCGCGCCACGGAAAAATGCTTTTCCGTGGCTTGCTTTTTTTTGAAATAACGGAGCGCTCATGTCTGCTGAACTGTTCCTGGAAATTGGTACCGAGGAAATCCCTGCCGGTTTTCTGCCGACGGCCATGGCCGATCTTGAACGGCTGGTTCGCAAAGAACTTGAAAACGCGCGTATCGGTTTTGAGTCGGTGCGAACCTTTGCCACACCCCGCCGGTTGGTGGTGGCGGTCGATGGGGTCGCCCGCGGTCAGGAACGCCAGGAAGTGACGGCTTCGGGCCCCTCCGTTGCCGTGGCTTTCGATGCCGACGGCCAGCCGACCAGGGCCGCTCTGGGGTTTGCCCGCAGCAACGGCGTCGACGTTTCCGATCTTGAACGGCGGCAGACGGACAAGGGGGAATACCTGTTTGTCTGCAAGGTCGTCGAAGGGCGCCCGACGCTGGAACTGCTGCCCGAAATGCTGCCCCGCATCATTGGCGCCATCCCCTTTAAAAAATCGATGCGCTGGAAGGATCTCGATATCCGCTTCGCCCGCCCTATGCACTGGATCGTCGCCCTCTTCGACGGACAGCTGGTGCCGTTTTCCTATGGCAACCTGGCCAGCGGCACGTTTTCGCGGGGACACCGGTTCATGGCACCCGAGACATTCGAGGTGACCGGACTCGACCAGTATCTCGAGGAGGCGCAGCGGCGTTTTGTGGTTGTCGATCCGGCCTGCCGCCAGGAGATGATCAGGGAGCAGTTGGCTGAAGTCGTTTCCCGCACCGGAGGGCGGCTCAATCCCGACGAGGAACTGCTCGACGAAGTGGCGTTTCTGGTGGAATATCCGACGGCGGTAATCGGCGGCTTCGAGGAGGCTTATTTGCAATTGCCACCGGAACTGCTGATCACGGTCATGCGGGAGCACCAGCGATATTTTACCGTGGTGGACGATGAGGGTCGGCTGCTGCCGCGTTTTGTGACCATTTCCAATACGCGCGCCGAAGACCTCACCGTGGTGCAGCGGGGTAATGAAAGGGTGTTGCGCGCGCGTCTGTCCGATGCCATGTTTTTCTGGAAAGAGGATCGCAAGATCCGCCTGGAAAGCCGCCTCGATGCCCTGAAAAATGTCGTTTACCAGGCCCGGCTTGGAACCAGCTACGAAAAAGTCATGCGATTTAAAACCCTGGCCGTGGAACTGGCGGACCGACTGGCGCCCGACGCGGCTCGCCTGACCGAACGTGCGGCGTTACTCGCCAAGTGCGATCTTGAAACGGGCATGGTTTTTGAATTTCCCGAGCTGCAGGGAGTCATGGGCAGGGAATATGCCCTTCTCGACGGTGAGGACCCCCGTGTTGCGCGCGCTGTTTTCGAACATTACCTGCCGCTTCAGGCGGGCGGTAATCTGCCCGGCGACGATGTCGGGGCGTTTGTCTCCATTGCCGACAAGCTCGATTCGATCTGCGGCTGTTTCGGGGTCGGGTTGATACCCACCGGGACTGCGGACCCCTTCGCGTTGCGGCGCAGCGCCATCGGCATTCTCAATATTGTTCTCGATCGCGGTTACCGGCTGTCCTTGCCCGCCCTTGTCAGTCGCAGCCTGGAACTGCTGGCAGACAAGCTGACCCGGCCCTCTGCCGAGGTATCCGCCGAGGTGCTGGAATTCATCCGCCTGCGATTCTTCAACATGCTTTCTTCCCAGGGGTTGCCCAACGATGTCGTGGATGCTGTCTTGAGTGCAGCTTTCGACGATCCTGTCGAAGCCCTGCAGCGGGTCAGGGGGCTGGCGGCGTTTCGCGAGGAGGAAGAATTCGCCGCTCTGGCGATAACCTTCAAGCGGGTCGTCAACATTGTCAAGGGCGGCGTCGATGCTCCGGTGCAAGCCGATCTGTTCGAGGCGGATTGCGAGGGGCGGCTTTTGGCGGCGTTGCAACAGGTGAACGGTCGTTTTGAACAATATGTCGCAGAAGGTGCCTATCTGGATGCCCTGCGTACGGTCGGAGAGCTGCGGCCGGCTGTCGACGACCTGTTTGAAGGGGTCATGGTGATGGCCCCGGACGAGACGCTCAAGACCAATCGGCTTGCATTGCTGACCAGGGTGGCACGCTTGTTCCAGGGGATTGCCGACTTTTCGAAAATCGCTGCCTGACTCATCAATGATGCGGAGCTCAACGCTGCCGTTGAACGGCTGCATACCAAATCCTTCAGGAGGAACTCAATAATGGCTGCAAAGTACGTTTATTTCTTCGGCGCCAACCAGACCGAGGGCGGAGGCCAGATGCGCAACCTGCTTGGCGGCAAAGGCGCCAATCTCGCCGAGATGACGGCTATCGGTCTGCCGGTGCCCGCAGGTTTCACGCTTACCACCGAGCTTTGCACTGAATTTTATCGCAACGACCGCCGCTATCCCGAAGGGGTACGCGAGGAGGTTGCCGAAAATCTTCAAAAACTGGAACTGGCCATGGACAAGCGCTTTGGAGACCCGGCCAACCCTATGCTGCTGTCGGTGCGCTCCGGCAGTCGGGTGTCCATGCCCGGCATGATGGATACGGTTCTCAACCTGGGGCTCAACGATACCACTGTCCAGGGTCTGATCGCGCAGAGCGGCGACGATCGCTTCGCCTACGACTCCTATCGGCGTTTCATTCAGATGTACTCCAACGTCGTGCTTGGCATGGACGGCGAGATTCTCGAGCACATTCTGGAGAACATGAAGGAGACCCGCGGCGTCGATCTCGATACCGAGCTGACCGGCGACGACATGAAGCAGCTGGTTGCGCTGTTCAAGGCCAAGGTCAAGGAAACTCTGAACCAGGAATTTCCCGACGATCCCGAAGAGCAGCTCTGGGGCGCCATCAATGCGGTGTTCGGATCCTGGATGAATCCTCGCGCCGTCACCTATCGCAAACTCAACAACATCCCCGCCGACTGGGGCACCGCTGTCAATGTCCAGGCCATGGTGTTCGGCAACATGGGCGATGACTGCGCCACCGGAGTCGCTTTCACCCGCAACCCGTCCACCGGCGAAAACCGCTTTTTCGGTGAGTTTCTGCTCAATGCCCAGGGCGAGGACGTGGTTGCCGGCATCCGTACCCCGCAGCCCATCGACAAGGACAGCAGCGACGGTCAGCTGCCGTCCCTCGAGGAAGTCATGCCGGAATGCTATCAGCAGCTGCTGGACATTCGCCAGTTGCTGGAAAAGCATTATCGCGACATGCAGGACATCGAGTTTACCATCGAAAAAGACAAGCTCTACATGCTGCAGACTCGCGGGGGCAAGCGCACCGCCACAGCGGCGGTAAAGATTGCCGTGGACATGGTCAGGGAAGGTCTCATCGACAAGAAAACCGCCGTGCTGCGGGTCGCTCCGGAGCAACTCGACCAGCTGCTGCATCCGTCCCTCGATCCCAGGGCGCGCAAGGAAATCATCGCCACCGGTCTTCCCGCTTCCCCGGGCGCCGCCAGTGGCGAAATCGTATTTTCCGCCGAGGATGCCGAAAATGCCGCCAAACTCGGCCTTAAAGTCATCCTGGTGCGGATCGAAACCAGCCCCGAGGATATCCATGGCATGAACGCCGCCCAGGGCATTCTGACCGCTCGCGGCGGCATGACCTCCCACGCTGCCGTGGTGGCGCGCGGCATGGGCAAGTGCTGTGTGGCCGGCTGCGGCTCCATCAAGGTCGACTACAAGACCCAGCAGTTTGCCACCGCTGCCGGCGAAGTCTTTAAAAAGGGCGACGTCATTACCCTCGATGGCTCCACCGGGGAAGTGATGAAGGGTTCCGTCGATACGGTGCAGCCTTCGCTGACCGGTGATTTCGGCAAGCTCATGGAGTGGGTCGATCAGTTCCGGCGACTGCGTGTGCGTACCAACGCCGATACCCCCAACGATGCCGCCGTGGCCCGCAATTTCGGCGCCGAGGGGATCGGGCTTTGTCGCACCGAGCACATGTTTTTCGAGGGCGACCGCATCATGGCGATGCGCGAAATGATCCTAGCCGAGGACGTCGAGGGACGCAAGCTGGCGCTGAGTAAGATTCTGCCCATGCAGAAAGGCGATTTCCTCGGGCTGTTCCGCGAAATGAAGGGGCTGCCGGTTACCATCCGCCTGCTCGATCCGCCGCTGCACGAGTTTTTGCCCCATACCGACAAGGAGCTTGAAGAACTTGCCGGCGTGATGAACGTTGCGGCCAAGATTCTCAAGCAGAAGGTCGAATATCTGCACGAATTCAATCCGATGCTCGGCCACCGCGGTTGCCGCCTGGGCGTGACCTTTCCCGAAATCTATGACATGCAGGTGCAGGCGATCATGGAGGCGGCCTGCGAGTTGGTGTCCGAGGAAGGTTTTGAAATTGTGCCCGAGATCATGATTCCGCTGGTCGGTCATGTCGCGGAACTCAAGCTTCTGCGGCCCCGCGTCATCCGGGTCGCCGACGAGGTGATCGCCCGCTATGGCGTGCAGGTCAAATACCTGATCGGCACCATGATCGAGTTGCCGCGTGCCGCGCTTACCGCCGACGAAATCGCCCGCGAGGCCGAATTTTTCTCCTTCGGCACCAATGACCTTACGCAGACCGCCTTCGGCCTGTCTCGCGATGATGCCGGCAAGTTCCTGCCGTTTTACGTGTCGCGCGACATTCTGCCGCAGGATCCCTTTGTGGTTCTCGACCAGGATGGCGTCGGGCAACTGGTTCGCATCGGCTGCGAGAAGGGGCGCAAGACCCGCCCCGGCATCAAACTCGGCATCTGCGGCGAGCACGGCGGCGAACCTTCCAGTGTGATCTTTTGCCACAATGCCGGCCTCGATTACGTTTCCTGCTCCCCCTATCGGGTCCCCATCGCCCGTCTCGCGGCAGCCCATGCGGCGTTGCTTGAGGAGCGGGGATAGTCTGCAGGATTTCTTGTCCTGTCCGCAACATCAGGCGGCCCCCGGAAAGGATCTTCGGGGGCCGCTTTTACGTTGCGATGCAATATCGGGGACGGCCCGGCATTCCTTGACAGGTTCATGTCGAAGATGATAAATTTCGTCCCACGCAATACGCGTTGCCACAGGGCGGTAGTCCCTGTGGTTTTTTCTTTGGTCCAGAGGAGATGTATGAGTAAGCAGTTGTCGGCAGGAGATATTATCGAGGCTCGTTGCACCCGTTGCAAAGCCGTGACAAACCATACGATTATCGCCATGATCGGGGGCCAGCCCGTTCGCGTGCGCTGCAATACCTGCGATGGCGATCACAATTATCGTGCTCCCAGGGTCAAGAGCGAACCGGCGCGGAAAACGTCACCGGCCCGTCAACCCGGGGCGCAACGCAAGCCGAAGGCGGTAATGCAGGACGAGCAACAATGGCAGGAGGCCGCTGCGCGCTTGCGCTCGGGGCAGAGTGTGCCCTATGCTATGGACAGATCGTTCAAAAAGGGGGACGCTGTCGACCACCCTGCTTTCGGCATGGGTATTGTGGTGGATATGGTGCCGCCCAACAAGGTGGAAATCCTGTTTGAAAGCGGTCGCAAATTGCTGCGCTGCAAACTTTAGGAACAGCGGGGCCGGGCTGATGCCCGGCCGTGCGTATAGGTGGGTGCCGCCGTCTGTTTTGTTCCGGCGGCTTCTATCGAGGGAGAAGCGCAAGGGGTATGGAGTTTGCCGAGCTTCACGGTTGGTGCATGACACCCCGGCAGGCGATCGCATTGCAAAAGGCCCTGGCGCATCGTGTTTGCACGGAAAGCCGGCTGCCCCAGAACCTGCGCCATGTGGCCGGTGTCGATGTCTCCTTCCGGCGTGGCGACTCGCTGTTTCATGCCGCAGTGGTGGTCGTGGATTTAGCCGACATGGCGTGCGTCGAGGCGGTCTGTGCCGCCATCGAGATTCGCTTCCCCTATGTGCCCGGGTTGTTGTCCTTCCGTGAGTTGCCGGTGGTGCTTGAGGCTTTCCGGAAATTGCGGAGTACACCGGATGCGGTGCTGGTGGACGGCCAGGGTATTGCGCATCCCCGTCGCCTGGGCCTGGCGAGCCATCTCGGATTGTGGCTTGGCCTGCCTACCGTCGGTTGTGCCAAAAGCCGACTGTGCGGGGAACACCCGCCGCCGGGCCGCAGACGTGGCGAGCGGGTGCCGCTGGTTTTGGACGGCACCGTTGTCGGCACGGTTCTTACCACCCGTGATGGCATCAGGCCACTGTATGTTTCTCCGGGGCATATGATGGACGTGCCCGGCGCTGCGGAGCTGGTGCTGGCCTGCACCGGGCGTTATCGTCTGCCGGAGCCGATTCGCCGGGCGCATCAGTGCGCCAACGAGGCGCGGCAACGCGCCCGGAGTGACATCAACTCACCGTTTCACTGAATACCGATGTTCAGCCAGTTCACCCCTTCGATCTCCGCGCAGATCTGATCCCCCTGAACCACCGGTCCGACGCCCGCAGGCGTTCCGGTCAGCAGGATGTCACCTTTTTCCAGGGTAAAAATGGCCGATGCGGCGCTGATCAGGGCCGGGATTTTGAAGATCATTTCCGCCGTATTGCCATCCTGCCGGGTTTCGCCGTTGACTGACAGGGTAAGACGCAGGGCGTGGGGGTCGGGAACCTGTCCGGCCGGTACGAAATCGGACAGGGGGCAGGAGGTGTCGAACCCTTTGGCCTGGTCCCATGGCAGGCCCTGCGCCTTGAGGCGTTGCTGTACGTCCCGCAGGGTCAGATCGATGGCGACGCCGTAGCCGGCGACATGGTTCATGGCCTCCGCTTCCGGTATGTTGCGGCCCCATTTTCCGATGAGTACCGCCAACTCGATTTCGTGGTGGCAGAGCCTGCTGTAAGGCGGGATCACGGCATTTTCTCTGGGGCCGATGATGCTGCTGGAGGGCTTCAGAAAAAATACCGGTTCATTGGGCGGTTCATTACCCAGTTCATCGGCGTGGGACCGGTAATTGCGAGCCACGCAAAGAATCTTGCCGACCTGAAAAAGGGTGTCATCGAGCAATCTGACTGTGTGCATGGCAATCCTCCTGTTTCGGATGTCAATCCCGGGCGCGTGGCAGCGCCCAGTTGAAGTGGATGGCAAACAGCCGCAATGCGCTGACCGTGACGGCGGCCACCAGCAGGGCCGGCGATCGGGCAACGCCGAAACGGATGAACAAAGCCAGCAAAGCGGCGCCGGCCAGGCATGCTGAAGCGTAGATCTCCTTGCGCAATATCAGTGGGATCTGGTTCGCCAGAACGTCCCGCATAATGCCTCCGGCGGTAGCTGTGACGACCCCCATCAGGACTGCGCCCAGAAAACCCAGCTTGAAATGCAGCGCCTTTTCGGTGCCGATGACCACGAAGGTTCCCAGGCCGATGGCGTCGAAAAACAGCAGCGGCTGCCGAAAACCGCCAAGGTGCCGATGGAGAACGAAAGTTAACAGGGCGACCCCCAGACTCAGGTAAAGATAGCCTTCATTCCGGAAACAGAATGGGGGATTGTCGCCAAGCAGAAGATCCCTCAGGGTACCTCCTCCGATGGCGGTGACCAACCCCAGGACCAGGACGCCGAACAGATCCATTCTGCGTCGAATGCCGGCCAGGGCGCCGGAAGCCGCGAAAGCCGCTGTGCCGATCAGGTCGAGGGTATAAAGCAGGGACAAGATTTCATCCTCCGGAGGTTTATGTAATGATACCTTCCGGGCGGCGAAACACAACAATCCGTGCGCCTACGCCGGTTATGGTAAAATGTACCGGCATGATACCCGATGGAAGGCCTTTCGTTAAACAATTTTTGTTCGGCAGGGTGCTGTCGTCCCGCCCGTCGTGTTGTGGCGGGGTCGTTGCGAGCTGGCGGTACCGGTCGAGGGAGAGTGTATGTTCCTGCCCTTTGGTGATACCCCCAACCCGCGTGTCACGGCCTATGCCAACTGGCTGCTGATTGGACTCAACATTGCCGTGTTTATCGGTATCAGCCTGCCTCTGACCCTGTCGCGCGCCGACCCTTCCGATCCGTTGCTGCTGGAGTATCTGCGCAGTCACGGGGTGCGGGGATTCGTCTCTGCCCGGGAGCTTCTGCAGCAGATCAGCAGCTACGACCTGTTTGTTTTCCGCTACGGTTTCCGTCCCGCGGAACCTTCCCTTACCAGCCTGTTTTCCTGCATGTTCCTGCATGGCGGATGGATGCATCTGGCCGGCAATATGCTGTTTTTGTATATTTTTGGCAACAACGTCGAAGCACGCCTCGGCGCTGTTGGATATCTTCTGGTCTACCTGACGAGCGGCGTGGCTGCGACATTGTTTTTTGCCCTGTTCGTACCGGGATCCCAAGTGCCCCTGGTGGGGGCTTCCGGGGCGATATCCGGAGTTCTGGGGTGCTATTTTTTGTGGTTTCCCCGCAATCAGGTCAAGACTTTCATTTTTCTTTTCCCGTTTTTGATGACCACGGTGCTGCTGCCGGCCCGACTGGTGCTTGGCGTGTATCTGGTTATCGATAATCTGCTGCCGTTCCTGGCCAATGGCGGAGCCTCCGGCGGCGTTGCCCATGGCGCGCATATCGGCGGGTTTCTGGGAGGACTGGGGCTGGCTTACGGAGTGGAACACTGGGGCCTGGTGCGGCACCGCCGGCGCTGAGCCTCCCGGCTTTCAGAACGGGAATAAAAGGGGAATCATCAAGGATGCGCAGGCCCATACCAGCAGGTTGAGGAGGGTGCCGGTGCGGGCGAAATCGGAAAAACGGTAGCCACCCGGCCCCATCACCAATGCGTTGGACTGATGGCTTATGGGGGTCATGAAGCAGGATGACGCGGCCACGGCCACGGCCATGAAAAACGGTCGTGGCGAAACCTGCAGGGAGATGGCCGCATGCAGTACCACCGGTGCAATCAGCACCGCTGCGGCGGCATGGCTCATGATTTCGGTCAGCAGCGAGGTGAGCAGGAAAAACACCGCCAGCACCGCCATGGGGCCCCAGTGCCCGATCAGATGCAGGATGTTTTGCGCCAGCAGGCTTGCGGCTCCGCTGTTCTGCAGAGCCAGGCCCAGTGGCAGGGTGCCGGCAATCAGCAGAAGGATGCGCCAGTCAATGCTCTCATAGGCTTCCTGCATATTGAGACAGCCGCTGAGCACCATGGCCACCGCGCCTAAAGGGGCGGCCAGGGCGATAGACAGGCTCTCGGTCACCGTCAACAGAATCACCCCGGTCAGCACCAGCAGCGCCATGGGGGCCTGCCGTGGCCGATAGGGTGTCGGTTCAATCCCGCCCAGCAGCAAAAAACCGTGTTCGCGGCCCAGGTGCGCGATTCCCGCCTCGTCCCCCTGCAGAAGCAGCACATCACCAAATCGCAACACGACATGATCGACTTTTTTGACCACCGGCGCGCCCTGACGCCACAAGGCCAGGACGTTGAGTCCGTAGGTCTCCCGGAACCGTACCTGGCGCAAGGTCTTGCCGGCCATTTCACTGTTGGGGGTCAGGGAGGCTTCGATCACCATCAATTCCTTGCCGCGATGTGGCGGAGGGTTATCCCGTTCCGGAATCAACTCCAATCCCTTGGCTTTTATCACCTTGAGGATGCCCTGGGGGTTGCCTTCGAGAAACAGGATATCGCCGCTGCGCAATTTGCGGTTACGGCGCGGCGCGGGAATTTTTTCCCTGCCGCGCAGGATGGCTCGCACCCGCAGCTGAAAGTCCCGCTCCAGACTGCTGCCGGCGATGGTCTGGCCGGCGATCGGCGAGTCCGGCAGGATTTCCGCCTGCGTAATGTATTCCTTCACCTGGTAGGCTTCGGTCAGTTGCCCGGATTTGCGCACCGGCAGCAACCGCCGGCCGAGCAGCAGCATGTATCCGATACCGACGGTAACGATCACGAGCCCCACCGGGGTGAAGGAAAACAGGCCGAAGCGCTCCCCTGTATATTCCTGCAGCAGGGCATTCATGAGGATGTTCGGCGGGGTGCCGACCAGCGTGCAGACGCCGCCCAGCAGGGATCCGTAGGCGAGGGGGATGAGCATTTTCGAAGGGCTGATATGCAGGCGGCGGCACACATCGATGACGACCGGCATCAATACCGCGGTGGCGCCGATGTTGTTGATAAAGGAGGAAGCCAGGGCAACACTGACCATGATGATGGCGGTAAGGCGGTTTTCGCTGCCTTTGGCCAGATGGATGAAGAGTACGCCGGCTTTTCCCAGAGCGCCGGTATGGGTTATTCCGGCGCTGATGACGAACATGGCCGCCACCGTGATTACCGCCGGATTGGCGAAGCCGCTGAGCGCCTCCTGTATCGAGACCATGCCGCTAATGGCCAGCGCCAGAAGGACCAGCAGCGCGACCATATCCATTGGCAGCCATTCGGTGGCGAACAGCAGGACCGCCACCAGCAGAATGCCTAAGGTCATCGCAATGGCCATGCCACCCCTCACGCTTCAGCAAAAAGTCCTGTCCTGAAAAGTGTAGCCTTTATCTTTGCGAAGTCACCCGCAGCTTTGGATTGTCCAGGTTTTTTGTGTGTGAAAATGCCCGTTTGGCGAGCAAGTCATCGGGAGAAATCATCGGTCCGCGTCCCGGAATCGCTTTAAGCCAAAGGTTCATCCATTTCGGCCAGCAGGGCCCGTGTTGCGGCTTCGGGGTTGGCGGCGGCCAGAATCGCCGAAATGAGCGCCACGCCTGCCGCCCCGGCGGCACGCACCTCCCGGATGCGACCCTGCTGGATGCCACCCAGCGCCAGTACCGGCAGCGGACTGCAGGCGCAGGCGCACCGCAGTGCCTCCAGGCCCTGGGGCGCACCGAAGGGCGCTTTGGAAGGGGTGAAGTAGATCGGGCTGAAGGTGACGAAATCGGCTCCCTCTTGAGCGGCTGGGTGGATCGCCTCAGGGTGGTGAACGGAGCGGCCGATGATGGCGTTCTGGCCGAGCAGACGGCGGGCTTCGGCGGTGGGCAGGGAATGCTCGCCAAGATGCACCCCGTCGGCACCGGTCGCCAGGGCCACGTCGATGCGGTCGTTGACCAGCAGTCTGGCGCCGAATCGTGCGGTCAGGGAGCGTAATGCCAAACCGCAGCGATAAAGCTCGTCGGCGGGCAGATCCTTGTCCCGCAACTGGACGGCGCGCACACCTCCGCACAGGGCCTGTTCCACGCATTGAAGCAGGGTACGTCCTTGCGGCACGGTTTTGCGATCGGTGATCAGATAAAGGCGGAACGCACCTGTATCCATGGACATGGCGGTCCCCCCGACTCAGTTCTGAAAAGCGCTGTCCCAGTCTTTCCAGACCGGCTCGTAGCCCCTGGCCCGCAGCATGGCGCAGACCTGCTCGGCGTCGCGTTCGTCGCTGATGGCGAACTGTTCGCTGCCGTCATGCTCGTGTCCGTAGCCGCCCGGCGCAGTGCTGGAGCCGGCGCTGAGCTGGGTGATGCCCAGCGGCAGCAGG